>JACXTT010001037.1_pt1 | contig 47413 bp, 53 predicted proteins | sample 9270951 | NCBI WGS metagenome assembly JACXTT01 (sample SAMN15532306, study PRJNA645909) | rock metagenome | isolation source: weathered quartz diorite | place: Puerto Rico | collected 2017-06-21 | reverse complement strand
GGCGGCCTCGGCGGCCCCGGCGGCCCCGGCGGCCCCGGCGGCCCCTCTCAGCTTCTTGATGAATCCGTCGCGCCGCTTCCACGCACGCGTTCGCACTCCGGATAGCGCCGCGGTGGCGACATTGGCGCTGGTCTCGTCGACGATCGGCGCGAGACCCTCGACCAGCACCGCGTCCTCCTCGAGCCCGGCACGGCGCAGCCAGCGCGGCGTGAAGCGATGCACCGCCCAGTCCGCGGCCAGATAGCCGCGTGCCCGGGCGAGGTCGGCGCCGCCGGCGGATCCCGCGATGCGGTCGACGCGGTCGAGCAGGCCCTGCCAGGAGCCCGGCGTGCGATCCCAGAGGCGGATCGCGTACTCGGTGATCGCCTTGTCGGCGCACTTCGGATGGTCGGTGAACGGACCGCCGGCCAACAGCGAGACGACCTCCATGATGCAGGCCTCGCCCTCGACCTTCTTGTGGGCGCCGGTGTCGAGCTTCACCTTGAGCGCGGCGATCGCCGGCGGGATGGTGAGCTCGGGGGCGGTTCCGGCGGTCATGACGCCACCGCCTGCCCGAGCTGCTCCCACGCGGTCCGGAGCGCGGCGCGTTCAGTTGAGCCGGTCACGAGCAGGATCCCGGCGGCCTGGGCCGCGGTGAGCTGCGCGGTGCCCTTCTCGTCGATCGCCTCGGGGAAGATGGCGCGGATGCCCGCTCGGGTGACGTCGGATGGGATGCCGGCGAAGGCCGCGATCAACGCCTCGCGCTGTGCCGACGAGGGGACACCCTCGAGGTCCGAGCCAGCGGCCGCGGCACGAATGGTGGTGGCGAGGTCGGGCTCCTCTCGTCCCGACTCCATGTCGGCGATCAGCTCGTCGGCCGCGTCCTCGACGTCGACGTCGCCGAGGTTGCCAGCGGTGCCTTCGCCGAGCCAGTCGCCATCGGCTTCGGATGCGGCGGCCTGTGGCCGTTCCTTGGCTGCCCGGCGTGCCGCGATGCGATCGCGTGCCGTCGGGCGGGCCTCCGCGGGCGGGAGCTCGCGGGCCTCGCCCTCGACGATCGGTCCCGCCTGGACCTCGTCCGCGATGTAGACGCTGCCGAAGACCCGCGGGAAGGCCTTGCGTAGGCCATTGGCCTCGGCGCACTTGGCGAGCTGGTTGTGGGGCATCTTGCGCCACATCGCGCCGACGTCGCCGGCGCCCGGGTACAGCTCGTGCCAGCGGGCGACGCCGACCTGATCGACGGTACCGCTGGCGAGGATCCGGTGGACGACGACTCGGGCGAGGAGTGGATGGTCCTTGGGATCCTGGCCGCAGGTGCAGGCCTCGAACTCGGCCTCATCGGAGCCCGCGTACTGGCCGGTCCGCTCGGCGGCCGCGCGGTAGCCGTCGATGCCCGTCTGATGGGTGACCCGGCCGGCGCGCTTGATCGCGTAGATCTGGCGGGTGAACGGGTCGAGCCCGGTGTGGCGGGCGACCAGGGCGAACAGGTGGAGCTCCTGATCGGTGAGCTGCTCGACGCCCAACGCCTGCTTGAGCGGCACGAGCTTCTCGTAGATCGCGATCGAGGCCGCGATGTCGGGATCGACCGCCGAGGCGACGAGGGCGGATCCTGCCTGGCTCATTCGGGTGCTCCTTTCGCCGACAGGAGGCGAAGGACACGTGCGCCTTCGACCCGGTCGGTCATTGCGGACTCGATGGCGTCGACCGTCTCGCGGGTGACAGGCTCGTAGCCCTCGGCGAGGCGGAACGGGATGGTCGCGATGTCGCCACGATCGGCGTCGGCGAAGACGCGATCGATGAGCTCGCGGTAGGCGCTGGCGACCGCGGGCCAGTTGATCCGTTCGCTGTCGCGGTTCTGCTTGAGGCTGATGAGCCCCGCCACGCCCGAGGCGTCGCCGATGACGGCGCGCAGGGCGTTCGCCACGTTGCGCTCGGCGTCGTCCGCATCCTTCTTGGCCCGCCGCGCCTCGGCGAGGCCTGCCGTCAGCTCCTCGAGCTCGGCGTCGGGCTGCAGCCACACGCCGTTGTCGTGCGGGTGGCGGGTGCGCAACGTCCGGGCCGTGCTCTCCGAGGCGTCGAGGGGCGGCAGCTCGCCGCGGGCGAGGTAGCCCCGGAAGTCCTCGGCGAAGTAGCGCAGGTCGGCGATGAGCGCGTCGTCGCGCTCGACCGTCTCGACGCGGGTCTCGGTGTGGTCGAGGACGACGACGTCGGCGACGTCCCAGCCGACGACGAAGAGCTGCCACTGGACCTGGGCGAGCACGTCGCCCGGCACCCGCTCGCCGGAGCGCCAACGCCGGCCGTGGCTGACCTTGGCCTCGACGACGCGCCGCACCGGCGCCGTGCCGTCGAGCGACGCCGTCGCCCAGGCGAGGTCGCGGTGCTGGCGCCAGCCGTGCTGCTCTTTCGTGGCGAGACCGGTCGTGCGCCGGTGGAGCTCGAGCAGGACCGGCTGCATCAGCTTCCCGAGGTCCATCAGCTCGCGCGTCTCGTCGTCGATGACCTCGGCGATGAGCCCGAGCTTCTCGGCCGCCAGGGTGTAGGCGCTCTTGTAGGGCGCCTCGCCGACGATAACGGCGATGTCGGAGGATCCGATCGTGGCGCGGCGTGCCTCGAGCCACTCGGGGCTGCCCTGCTGGATCGGTGTCGCGAGGGTCACGAGTGCCGGTTCTCCTCCGGGGGCGTTCTCTTCGGGGGCGCTGTTCGGTTGTGGAAGAGGTCCCCGGCCGGTCAGGGGGGCCGGCCGGGGCCTGCGGGGGTCAGCCGCCGCCAGGGAGTCCGAGCGGAAGCTGGGAGCCGTCGCCCCTCTGGCCGGCAGTTACGGCCGAGGGCTGGTGTGACGGCGTGTCATTGCCGGGCGCGACCGCCGGGGAGACGGCCGTGCCCGGGGAGACGCCGGTGGCGAGCACCTGCGACCCGCCAAGGCCACGAAGGTCCAGCGCGGGCGTTGATTGCCCGATGCTCCCGACTGGGTCGGCCTCGTGACCTTGGCGCGTGGCGGGTGCCTGCGCCTCGGCGGTCGTGAAGAAACGCCCGTTGGCGCCGTGCGCGCCGTGTGGACAGAACCAGCCCCAGCGCTCCGAGCGCCAGCCCAGGAGCGGGCCGTGGGCGGCGTCGATCGGGCACTCGAGGAGGCGGGGCCCGGCGCTCGCGGCCTGTGCCCGTCCAGGACGGCCGGAGAGCCGTCGCGACGCCGGAATGGCGCTGGTGACTGCAGGAGCAGCGGACGGACCACGGCGGCCCGGAACGCGCGGGCTGGCGCTCACCGCGGCAATGCCCCGCCGAGCCACACGTAGGCGACGATGGTGCCGACGATGATCTCGGCGAGACAGCCGGCGAAGACCGCGCCCTCGACGAGGACCTTGGCGATGTCGACCGGCGATCGCCGGGACCAGCCCTGGCGGCGGCGGGGGGTGGCGGACCAGCGGATCATGCGAGGACCGCCCGGATCCCCGAGGCTGCGCCCAGGAGGCCCACCGTGGCAACGAGCAGGGCGCCGCGGCGTGACCAGGTTGGCCGGAGGCGGGCGAGCAGGGCGAGGATGATGACGAGGCCGGTGATCCCCGCGAGCTTCGCCGCCGGTACGTCCGCGCCGGTCGCCTGGACGATCGAGTCGTCGGGCCGCCCGACGAGGAGGTAGGCGGCGAGGTCGGCGAGCTGCGCCGTGACCGCGAGGATCACGCCGGGCCCCGATCGAGCGCCCGGGCGAGGCCGTGCGGCTGGCGCCGCGCCCGCTCGAGCCAGGCCGCCTGGCGGATGGGCGCAGGCCGGGTCGCCCGCAGGAGCGCGTTCAGGCACTCGGGGCAGCGATCGCCATCGGCAATCGCGGCATGGAAACCGCACTCGACGCACAGGCGCACGCCGTGGATCCGTTCGTAGAGGGTCACAGCGCCACCGCCGGACGGTCGTCTCGGGTGATGCCGTACTCGCGCAGCCACAGCCCCACCGTCATCCGGTGGATCCCGAGCGCCTCGGCGATCTCTTCCTGGCTGTGCCGCCGCTCGACGTATAGCTCTCGGAGCACCTCGTCGGGCTCTCGCCCGGTGGTCCGGCGCACCAGTTCCTTCGCGTGGCTCTTGCCCCGTCGGCTCATGACTGCGCATATTGCAGAACTGACGTGTATCTGTCAACTAGGAATTATGGCAGGCGCATCCGCCTTCACCCGGGCATACATGCCGTCGGGCACGCCGCTCAGGCGACTTACCGTCATGCCCGTGGCGGACGACGAGGCGACCTACAAGAAGCGTGTCGGTGCCGTCGTCACCGAGCTCCGGCTCGCACGCGGCTTCGGCCGCCAGGAGGACTTCGCGACGGCGATGCACGTCGATCTCTCGACGATCGGTCGCTGGGAGAGGGGCGTCACGCTCCCGAACGCCTTCTACATCCGCGAGCTGGCGCGCATCCTCGACGTCGACTACGCGATCCTGATCGATCCGCCCGATCGGTTGCCCGAGGACGTCCTGGCGGTCAGCCGGGCGGCCGGCGCGACGGTTCGGCGCGAGGTTGCGAAACGCGCTTCACGGCGTCGAGCCGCCGGAAGGCCTTCCTGATCGCCTGGGCGATCTCACGGTCCATGTCAGCCAGGATCCTGGCCTCCGTGACACGTCGCGTCATCGCTGGAGCCCTCATCTTGCCGGCGGGGCTCCGACCGCCCTCGAGCGGGAGAGCATGCGCCGGCGGCGACTGTGACTCAAGTCACTTATCCGCGAGTTACCAAATGGGCTGTGGACGGACCGTGACAGCTCGGCTGTCATTGGGCTGTGGATAACTCCTCGCTCGTTCGGGCAGAGCGCTACCGGCCCGAGCTCGACGGCCTGCGCGGCATCGCGATCGCCCTGACGCTCGCCGCCCACCTGCACCTGCCGTATCTCGAGGGCGGCGGCGTCGCCGGCGTGACCCTCTTCTTCGTGCTCTCGGGCTACCTGATCACGGGGCTGCTGCGCGAGGAGCTGGCCCGGACCGGGCGCATCGACCTGCGGGCCTTCTACGTCCGGCGGGTGCGCCGCTTGCTGCCCGCCCTGGTCGCGCTGCTCGTCGTGGTCGGCGTCATCGAGGCGGGCATCCTCGGCCACGGCCAAGCCTTCGCCTCCGATGCCGTCGTCGTCCTGCTATACGGCGCGAGCATCGCTGACTCCTTCGGGCAGCCGATGACGTTCCTCGGTGGCACCTGGAGCCTGTCCGTCGAGGAGATGTTCTACGCGATCTGGCCGGCCCTGTTCATCATCGCTCGCGGCCAGCGGCGGCTGCTCGTCGTCCTCGGCGTCGGTATCGCGGCGTCGATGCTCGTCCGGCTCTCGCTCGAGGGCGGGCCGCTGACCTGGAACCGGCCGGACGTGCGCGCCGACGCGATCCTGTGGGGCTGCATCCTGGCATTCGTGCCGCTTCGCCTGCCGCGGCTGGCTGCGGCCACCGGCTGGGGCATCGTGGCCCTGGTCACGGTCCTCGAGCCAGACTCGCTGAAGATTGGCCTCACCGCGGCCGCGGTGTCAGGGGCGGTGCTCGTCGCCACGGCGCGGCCCGGCTGGCTCTCCTGGCGGCCACTGGTCCGCCTCGGCCAGATCAGCTACGGGCTGTATCTCGCGCAGATGCTCGTGGTCGACCTGGTCGCACCCGAGAAGGGCGTCATCGATCCTGCGAAGTGGATCGTCGCGGCCGCTGGGTCGGTGCTCCTGGCGCTGGCCTCGGAGCGCTGGATCGAGCGGAGGTTCAGGCTACGCCGCGGCATACCAGCCCTCTCCGTGGAGCGTGGCGAGGCGAGCAAGGTAAGCGAGGAACCGCGGGGCGATCGCCTCGGTCGACCAGGTCGCGATCGCGTGCTCACGAATCCGTGAACGATCGAGCGAGCTGGCGCGACTGATCGCCGATGCGAACTCCGCCAGGAGCCGGCAACGGAAGCCCGTCTCGCCGTCAATGACGTTCTCGGTCAGCCCGCCCCAATCCGACACGATCGCCGGCGTCCCGGTCAGCTGGGCCTCGACAGACACGCCGCCGAACGGCTCGAGGTACATCGTCGGCGTCAGCACCGCAATCGCGTCGCCCATGACTGCAGCCCGCTCCGCTGGCTTCAGGATCCCGAGGTACTCGACATCGCCGCGGAGCTCGGTGCCGTCGGCACAGACGATCAGGGATCGGCTCCACGATCGCGCGCCCTGCCCGGCGACCTTGAGGGGCACGCCTGCCCTGAGCGCGGCCTCGGCGGCGATGTGCGGCCCCTTCCGCGCCATGAGCCGGCCGAGGTAGAGGACGAAGCCACCCGATCCTGGACCGGCCGGGAAGTCCACCAATTCGTAGGCGCGCGGGATGACCTCGTCAAAGAACCGGACGTCGTCGGTCTCGCCGTTTCGCGCGGAAAGGAAGTGGCGCCAGGCCCAGCTCTCAAAGACACGGAACGGCGCCCACACGCCCGAATAGCCGACGCCCGTCTCGACGACCGTCAGGCCGAGATCGCCGACGGCCTCGAGCGCGGGCCGGTGACTGGTTCCCATTGTCACGGCGACGACATCGCCTGGCTGAGCTCGCCTGCGGAGCTCAGCGGCAACGCGGTCGTTGTATGCCCGCCAGCCCGGCACCCCCGGGTCGAAGTCGTTGAACACGTGCTGGCCGTCGGGCTTGTACCAGGGCCACCAGGCACGACGTTCCTTCCGCCGAGTGATCGTGACGTTCGGCGCAGCGGCCTCCGATCGCTCACCGGCGTACGTGACGACGGGGATCCCCGCGCCGGCCAGCATCGATGCGAAGACGCGCGTCCGAGCTGTGAAGGCGCACGACTCGAACTCGCGGCTGAGCTCGGTATGAGGGAAGGCGAGGACGTGGACGGTCACGACACCCGGATCCACGCGAAGTCTGTCCGGCAACCACCTGATTCGAGGCCGAGGGCGTTGATCGTGAAGCCGGGGTCGTAGCCCGTGCAGATCGTCGTCCAGGTCAGCCCATCGTCGAAGCTGATATAGGCGTCGACATTCGAGCTCGAATGGGCGACGACCTTGATCACCTGGGGCGCGGTGTAGGCATCGGAGCCGAAGATCTGGCTGACGACGTGCGGGTTCCCGGTAAACGCGCCCGAGCTATTGAACTTCGAGGACCCGAGGTGCATCTCGCCGGGCGTGCCGACGTCGGAGCCGAAGCCCTGGTATGGGCCCGGTGCAGCCTGCGCGATGTTGATCCAGACCCCACCGACCTGCGGGACGCCGGCGACCTTGTCCCAGTCGAGCAGCTGGGCCTTCGCGATCGCGGTGAACGGCATCGCCGGGGCGGTCTCGTAGCGCTGGCCCTGGAGATGGAGACAGAACGGGGTATGACTGTTGACCCCCGAGTCGTTGATCGTTGTGTTGTCGCCGTAGTTCTGGCCCCACTGGCCGCTGAACGTCGACGAGTCGTTGAACTCGTCCGAGTACGCTCCGGGCGCGTACCGCCCCGCCCCGAGACCGCGGATCAGAGCGAGGCTCATCAGAGTCCGAGCTCCTCGACGAGGAAACTGGTCGGCCAGTTAGAACGGTTGATCGTGAACGTCGCGCCGCCGGAGACCTTCCAGCGCAGCTTGATCGTGTGTGAGGCCGCCGACAGGACCGAGGTGATGTACTCGATCGTGAGGCTCACGTAGCCATTCGTGTTGGCTCGGATCTGGTAGATCCCCACGGCCCCGGTATCGCTGGTCCCATCGATCATGATGTCGAGGACGCCCGTCTGGCTGTTGCTGCTGATCTGGCAGAAGATCGTCATGCTGACCTTGCAGCGATGCGCGCCGGTGGTCAGGGTGACGGACATGTTGGTCGCGTCGACGTCCGCGAACGACGCACTCGTCGTCGTATAGTCCGAGCCCGAGGTCTGATACGCGATCGCGGACGCACCGGAGCCCGAGCCGGTCGCGCCCGTCGCGCCCGTCGCTCCTGTGACACCCGTAGGTCCGGTCGGACCCGTCGCGCCGGCTGGTCCGGTAGCGCCCGTAGCTCCGGGTGCCCCGGCGAGTGCCGCGTAGACCGTCGAGCCCCCGTCGTAGGTCTCGAGGTCGATGGTGTCAGTCGCGCCACCAGCTGTCGAGAGCGTCGGCGGGTTCGTGACCGCCGCAGGCCAGGCGAACACGCGTCCGCCCGTGCCATCCTGGACTGCGAGGACGCGAATCGTCTTGTAGGTCCCCGACGCGGGCCAGCCGGTCAGCGTGATCGTCACCGTCGCGGCGTTCAGGACGAGCCGGTGGACGTCCGCCGCCGAGGCGTCGATCGTCTCGGTCGAGCCGGTGTTCCCGTGGTCGGAGTAGACGAGGACGCCGGGACCCGTCGCGCCAGTCGGACCGGTCGGGCCAGTCGGGCCGGTAGGTCCGGTGGCACCCGTTGCACCGACCCCGCCGCCGCCGCCGCCCGGGCCGGTCGCGCCAGTGGGTCCCGTTGGGCCCGTGGGTCCAGTTGCGCCGGTGGCACCGCCCGAGCCGCCGGCGCCTGTCGGTCCGGTCGGTCCGGTGGGCCCCGTGGCACCGATCAGTGTCGATACGGTGCCGTCATCCTTCTTGACCGCGAACGCGTGGAGCGTGTCGTCGTTGAAGAGGGTCTTCGAGCCTGACGGAGGCGTGACAACGGCCCCAGACGGGCCCTCGGGCATCTGGATACCGCCGCTCATGTCAATGCACCTCCAGGAGATAGCCGTCGACGACGAGGGTCCCCTCGTTGACGATGGTCATGGCGAACAGGGCCTGCTTCTTCAAAGGCACGGTGAAGGTCTCGCCAGCTTCGATGTGCCAGGGGACCATGGATCCGGCCTTCGACCAGCCGCCGCTGCCATCGAGGAAGTCCTCGACGTCGCCCGAGAGCTTCGGCAGCAGCCCGTGGGCATCGATAGACGCGTCGAGATAGGTCTGGTCCGAGGTGGCTGTGTGTTCCGGTCCATCGAGCGCGTGCTGACCCGTCCCGAGCACCGCGTTCCCACCGCCGACGACCGTGCCGCCGACCCGGGTCCCCCGGACGTAGAGGATCGCGTACTCGCGGACGCTGGCCATCAATAACTCGGCTGATAGGGAACATAGGCGATCGTCGCGAGATAGCCGCGCTCGTCGATGTTGTCGCGATAGGTGTCGAGCACGTAGAGCGCGTCGAGACCGGTCACAGGGTCGGTCAGCTGGTGCAGATCTCGGCGCTGCACCCCCGGGTGCCCGACCACGCCGAAGTCGACCGTCTCGCGCCGGTGCGCGAGCTCCTCGAGGATCCGCATCGCGGTCTCGGTCGCCTGGGCGATGTTGGTGATCGTCTTCTCGAGGGTGACCGTCGCCCGTCGGATCTCGTACGGGTGGTCGGCATCGCCCGGGTGCGTGTCATGCTGGCGCGGCTCCGCGCCGGCGAAGAAGCCCAGCTGGTCCTCGAGGGCCGTATCGACGACCTCGGAGAACACCGCACTGGTCGTTGGTTCCAGCAGCTGGAACTCCCAGATGAGGTGGAGATCGTCGGAGCAGGCCCACAGCCGGTCGTGCGTCGTCGTCTTGATCTCGCCGCCGAAGATCGAGGTCCCAGCCGTCGAGACGATGCCGGATGTCACGCCGAGCGCATTGGTCGTGTCGATCGTCGTCGGGTCGGTCTCGTCGACCAGGATGAACCGGGCATGGCCGAGGAAGAAGATCCCGAGCGTCGTGCCGTCAGCGAAGAGCCCCGTCGGGTTCGACTGGGCGTGCCCTGAGACCGTCGTCGTGTAGGACGGGCCGGCCGTCCCTGTCTTCGAGTAGCGGTGCGTCTTGTCGGTCGAGAGGCTCGTCAGCCAGATGTACGAGCTCGTGACCTTGATATCGGACCAATCGCCGTCGGCGATGCTGAAGCTCGACAGGTGCGCGCCGTCGCTCTTGCGGTACTTGTGGACCTTGCTGCCGGACGGGTGGCCGTAGTGGATGCCGCCGGCGTCGAGGACCCAGAAGATCGTGCTGTCGGCCGGATCGCCGGAGAGGCCCATCGGGTAGGTGACATTGCCGCCGACGTAGAGCGGCCAGATCCCGGTCGGGGCGCGGCCACGTGGCGACGTCGTCTTGAACCGGTAGATCTTCTTGGTCCCGCGGTCGAGGACCTTGATGTAGTTCGCGTCGGCCGGATCGAACCACACGCCAACGGCAAGGGAGAACGTGTTCGAGTGCCAGAGCTCGGTCCACGCCGGCTTCGCCGTGGCGAGATTGCCACGGACCTTGACCCTGGTCTTGAGGTCGTAGTCGTCGATCTCGTGGTCCAGCCGGATCACGTTCTTCGAGACCAGGTGGTCCGAGCCGTCGGCTGCGATCACGTACGAATACTCCGGCGATGCCGCTGTGTCGCTGTCGGGTGCGACGCTCGCCAGCATCGGCGCGAAATGGAAGATGCCGAGCTCGTCCGCCCAGGCGTCGTAGCCCGCCAGGCCGGTCGGGCCGTTCTCGTTGATGATCGCCTCGGCCCATGAGGTGCCGTCGCTGATGATGTACTCGTCGAGGAGGTAGCTTGTCGGGCTGATCGCCCGGTCTGCCGCTGGCCAGCCGGCCCGGTCGAGGATGTCGCTGACGATGTCCGAGGCCTCGGTCTCGAGGTAGACGCCATTCGCCGGGGTGCGCACGGCTCCCGCCTCGCCCGCGGTCTGCGGCGCGGTCGCCGAGAAGGTCTGGACGATCAGGCGCTTCAGCATGTCCCGGGCGGTGATCCGGACCGAGCGGACGTCGCGGCCCTCGTGGATCACGTCGATCAGCCCGGTGAACGTCAGGACCGCGTTGGCCTCGTCGCCGTACCAGTGGTACGAGCGGATGACCTCGTTGGTCTGCACCAGCGAGTCGAACGCCACCCCGATCCCGCCTGTCTCGTTGGGGATCTCGACGTCGAGGGCGGCCGCGGCGATGCGCCGGCTCTTGTCGATCGCCACCCTAGTCGGCTGGAAGCGGCGTGTCGTGACCGAGGACGAGGTGACGGTCGCGACCGCCGAGATAGAGAGCTCGGGCGAGTCGAGCACGACCGTGCCGCCCTGGTACTCGGGCGAGGCCTCTAGGTCGAGGCTGACGCCCGCGTCGTGGAGCAGGATCAGCTCCAGGTAGTCGCCGCCGCTGAACTCCCAGTCGGCCGACAGGCCGAACGTCGTGATGCTCGACGAGCCGTCGGATGGCGGGGCGGGCAAGGAATAGGTCGCGATGTCAGTCGTCCCGTTCACGCGGAGCCACGCCGAGCGCGTCCCGCCCGGTCCGGTCCCGCTGAGGCGCACGAGCGCGGCGACGTGGTGGAGCCCGGCCGGCACGTCGACGTGGCTGCCGCTCGTCCAGTAGCTCGCGTCGTCGTAGCGCTCCATCGTGAAGACGACAGCGGTCTGGACGTTGTTCGGGAGCGACTGCTTGACGAGGCGCCCCACCCGCGCCGCCGCGTCCGCGATCTTGACGATCGTGAACTCCATCCCGTACGCGTCGACCGCCTGGCCGGAAACGCCCGAACCGTTCGTGTGCCACAGACCTAGCTCGATGTAGTCGCCTGCGCTGAACCGGTACTCGGTGGCCAGCGACAGCTTCCCGCCGAGGGACGACCCGTCGTTATTGCGTCGTGTCGCGAGGAAGGCGCCGCCGTTGACCGGTAGGTAGACCTGGAACGCGGGGCTACCCGAGGTCGTCTTGTTGACCACGCCGTGCGCCGTGATCCGGTAGGTCCCATCCGAGGGGATCGTCACGTGGGTCGGCGCGCCGGCGGACCAGAACGAGCCGGTGTCCCATCGCGCCGCGTCGAACGGAACACGCTGGTCACCGATGCCGCCCGAAAGGGGGATCGAGAGGTTCGTCGAGCGGTAGACCCGCGCGCTGATCCCCGACTCCGCATGGAGCCACGCGAATGCAGACGTCAGGATCATCGGGTCGCCGCTCGACGGACTGATCACCAGCTCGACGTAGTCGCCCTCGGCGAGCTGCCAGACGCTCTCGATCGTGTCGATCACGCCCGAGCCGATGTCCGTGTACTGCGCCGCGACGATCGTCGTCCCGTTCACCCGGAACCGGAGCTCGGGGATCGTATTCGTGATGATCCCCGGGACCGCCATCCCGCCACCGAACCTGTAGAGCCCGGCCGTCGGGGCGACGAGCCGCGTCGGCTGCGACGGCGACCAGACCGGGAGCCCGCCGCTCGTCGCGTCCTCGAAGACGACGGCGGTCGGGCCGAGGAGCGCCTGGTCCGACGTCCGCTCGACCCGGGCGACCGGCGTCCCGACCTCGACCGCGTGGTCGATCTCGATCCGGCAGCGGTAGCCGTGGGCGGCTGCTTGGAACCGGGCAGCGAGCGTGTCGAGCAGGTCGTCGGTCAGGGTCTGCATCGGCTTACGGTCCGCTGGGTCCGCTGATCTCCTCGAGGAGCAGCGAGACGCGCCACAGGCCCGCCGCGGGCCCGGGCTCGGAATGGAAGCTCAGCACGTGGACCAGGCGCGTCGAGCCGTCGTAGTCGACGAAGCTGACCTCGGTGCCGTCCTCCTCGTATCCGCGGACCGTGTCCTTGTCACTCGTGCTCTCGGCCATGAACGCTAGGGTCGCCTGGCGGAGGCCCTTGGCGGTCTCCTGGACGACGGAGAAGCCCGCCCCGGCGCCGTCGCCGAGCAGTGGCGTGACGACCTTGCGCTGCGGGTACACGAAGCCCGGGTACTCCGCATCCCACAGCTCCGTGAGCGTGCCCAGGCTGAGGAAACCGGTCGTCATGCCCTGGTCCCCACCGGCAGGCGCGAGGTCTGCTCGCGCAGCACGTCGGCGATCGCGTCGCCGACCGCCCGCCGAACGGCGAAGCCGACCTGCTCCGGTCGATCATGGCCGCGCGCGTCGACGTGGAGCTCGCCGATCAGCGGGCCGCTGAGGCCAGCCGGGCTCGCCGCCCCGGCGCGGATGCGCTCGGCCTGCGCCGCCGGGATCACGATCTCGCCGCGGTGCAGGTAGGCGAGCATGTCGGCCGGGACGTAGTCCGTGCCGTGCTGATACTGCGGCCGCGGCGCACCGCCCGGAGGCGCCGGCGGCGTCGGCGCCACAGGGCCCGAGCCCTTGACGCCGGCGATGAGGTTCTTGGCGATCGTCCGGCCGAGCTGGTAGGCCGTGTGGCCGAGCTCGGTGCCGTGGTTGCCGAGATCTGTGTTGAGCTGGGCCCCGATCACGTCGCCGGGCGTCCGCGCTGGCTGTGCCTTCAGCGCGGCGTCGATGATGCTCTTGGTGCGCTGGGCCTGGGCGCGCACGTCGGGATCCTTCGAGTGCAGCCGCTGCTGCAGCTCCTCCTGGATCTTCTGGCCCGCCTTGCCGCCAGCCTGGACGAGCTCGATCAGGCGGTCCTCGATCAGGGCGCGCGTGCCCTCGGCCTGCTTCTTGACGACCGGATCCGCGTCGTGGAGGCCCTTGGCGAGGCTCTTGCCGAAGAGCAGGCCGACGTCATGGCCGATCTCGCGCATCGGCGTCAGCCGGTTCTTCTCGTCGGTCGCGAGCTGGCTGATCGCCTGGTCGATCGCGGTCCGCTTGTCGCGGATCCCCTGGGCGATGCCGAGCGAGATCGAGGCGGCCTTGGCCCGGGCCTCGGGGCCCATCGCCACGAGGCGGTAGCCGATGGTCCCGGTGACGAAGTTGATCGCGAACTGGACCAGGGCAGCGCCGCCCTTGATGCCGTCGGCGGCCGCGGCCGGGATCGTCGGCGCGACCTGCGTGACGTAGGTCTTCGTCCGGTCGAGCGCGTCCGTCAGCGGGACGGTGAAGACGTCGTCCGCGGCCTTGCCGACGAGATCGGAGCCGTTGCCGAGGTTCGTCGCGAGGGTGGGCCCGACGTCGCGCCCGAAGCGGCCGACGCGGCCCTGCATCCGCGTCGCCGACTGGTCGACGGCCGTCTCGGCGCCGAACAGGAAGTCGTGGATCCCGGTCACGACGTCGTGGACGAAGCCGAGGACCTTGCCGATCGCGTCGCCGACCGCCTGGATCGGGCCCAGCAGGAAGCCGAACGTGTGGACCAGCCAGTCGACCACCCCGCCGACGAGATCGCGGATGCCGAGGAAGTTCGCGTTCCAGGCGACGAACAGCGCGCCGACGGCGAGGATGATCAGCCCGATCGGACCAAGGAGCAGGTCCATCGCGACGCCGAGCGCGCTCGTCACGGCGGTGGCGATGCCCGTGGCGACGCTGTAGATGCCCTCCGCGGCCGTGAGCACGCCGAGTTGGATCGCGGTCAGCAGGAACTGCGGATGGAGCAGCAGGTAGGCCGCCGCCCGGGCGTTCGTCGCGATCGTGCTGGCGATGGCGCTGGCGGTCTCCTTGATGTTCTCCGCCCCCAACACGAGGATCCCGGCGCGGACCGACCCGAGGGCCGTGCCGAGCGTGCCCAGACCGCCGAGGATTGGCGTGAACGAGCTGCCGAACTCGGCCAGCGGGCCCGTCACGAGGGCGTGCATCGCGATCTTGAACCGCTCGAGCGGTGTGCTCTCGATCGCGGCCGCGGCCTGCTCGGTGGCGCCGGCGGCCTGGTCCTGGGCGACGACGTAGTCGCTCAGCTGACCGGATGAGCCCGCCAGCGCCGCGGCGAGCTTCGGCCCGGCCTTGGCGCCGAACAGGTCGGCCGCCTTCTGGGCCCGCAGGAACGGGTCCTGGGTGGCCCCGATGTCGGCGATGAGCTTCTGCAGCTCCTCGGGCGAGTGGACCTTCGCGAGGGCCTTGGCGAGGGCCACAGGCGCCGTCGAGGCGTCGACACCGGCCTTCGTGAAGAGGTTGAGGATGCCGATGCCGTCGGTCCACGACAGCTTCGCCGCGGTGAGCGCCGGCGCGAGCGCCTGGAGGGTCGCGATCTCGTCGGTGATCGAGCCGCCATAGCGCTGGTGCGAGGCCACCAGCTGGTCCAGGATCGCCTTCTGGCCGGCGGCGTCGAGGTTGTAGGCCTTGGTGAGCCCGGCGAGCTCCTGGGTGGCCGGGACGAGCTCCTGGCCGGTGGCCCGGGCGAAGGCGCGGGCGACCTCGAGGGTCGCCTTCGCCTCGTCGCCGACCTGGTGCAGGTCGTTGTGGACGATCGTGAGCGCATCGCCGAGGGCGCTGAAGCCATCGGTGCCGGTCTTGTACAGGTCGGTGATGACGCCCTGGGCCTGCTTCGCCTCGTCCGCCGTGGCGCCGGTCTCGGCCCGGTACTTGGCGGTGACGTCGGTCAGCTCGAGCGCGCCCTTGAGGGCGACCCCGAGACCAGCGGCGACCACGCCACCGACGGCCGCTAGGCCGGCCTTGGTGCCTGTCCCGAGGCGCTGACCGAGGGTCTCGCCGGCCTTCTGGCCCGCGGCGGCCGCGTCGAGCTGGAGCTGTTTGTCATCTCCCTTGAAGCTGAAGAGGATGTCCGCGATCGAGGCCATCGCTCAGTGCTTCCGCGTCACGAGGCCGGGCACGAGCTGGCCCAGGCGGGCCAACGTCGCGCGGTATTCCTGGACGGTCTGGGGCGGGGTGTCGGTCGTGTCGCCGCGCGTGTACGCCGGCGTCTGGAACGAGCCCTTCGGCTTGGCCTTGCCCGTCGCCACGTTGCCCGCGACGTAGCCGTCGCGGACGCCAACGTACAGCTCGGCCATCCGGCCCCGCTGCTCGCGGCCGATCCGCTCCTGGCCGGCTGCCCAGAGCACCTCGAGCTGCACCGCGTCGAGCCTGTCTACGAGGGCTCGGGGGTCGAGCCCCCAGTGGACGAGGGCCCACTCGTAGAGCTCGGCGATCCCGACGTTCCGGCCCGCAGCAGCTCGGGCAGCAGCCGCAGGATGCCCATCGCGTCGCCCACGAAAGGGAAGACCACCAGGACGATCTGGCGGAACGCGATGTACAGCTGCTCGGGATCCGCGTGCTCCTCGAGCCACTCGCGGCCGCCCAGGGCCGAGCCCCGGTCATAGGCCACGACGGCCTCGAGGATCGCCTCCTGGGCAGCACGCCCGATCGCGGTCAGGTCGCCGCCCTTGATCTCGCCGGCATCGGTGCCCAGCTTCTCGATCATGGCCTGCAGGGCGGGGCCGAGCGAATCGCTCCACTCGGCCGCGGCCCGCATCGGGAGCGTCGGGAGCCGCTTGGTTCCCGCGTTTCCCACCGTGACCCGCAGGATCCCGGCCGCCCGGTCCTCGGCGGACCGTTCGGGGATCTGCATCGCCTAGGGTGCCGGGGCGAGTTCGATCGTCGCCGGGACGTCGGTCGGGTTGGCCGGGTCGTAGTACGCCTTGAACTTCACGGGCATGCCCGAGATCGAGTCGTCGCCGAACTCGAGGACCGTGTTTTCGGCGCTCATCGCGTCCCGGAGGGTGACGATCAGCTGGCGGCCGTCGAGGCCCTCGCCGACGAGGACGAGATCCTGGTACGACTCGGACGGCACGCGGCCGGGCGTCCAGGTGATCACGGTCGTGCCGCGGTCGTCGACCTCGACGACGGCGTCGCCGTCGCGGTGCGCCCGTAGCAGCGGGATGTCGAGCACGACGACGAGGCCCGAGACCGACTCGACCCGGCGGATCTCGGTCTCGCCGGTGACGCCGATCCGGAGGAAGTCGCCATCGTGCGCGCCGGGTGTCGACTCGCCGCTGATGCCGGTCGCCGACGTGACCGTGATCGTGATGTCGCCGGCGTCGACGCCGCCATCGAGGGTCGTGCTGGCGCCGCCGCCCGTCTCGGTCGCATCGCCGGTCACGCTCGAGCTGCCGGGCATGCCCCAGGCGAGCTTGGTCGCGGTGATCTCGTTGATCTGGAACTCGGCGTAGGGCCGGACCTTGTGGATGAACGTGGTGCCCTTCACCTCGCCCCGGGCGCCCTGGAAGATCGGGGTGTAGTGCTCGAGCTCGAAGGTGACCTTGGGCTTGTCGATCGTCGCGCCGACCGCGACGCCGCCATAGGTCAGCTGCGCTGGGGCCCCGAAGTACAGGTCCTCGGGGTGGATCTCGTTCGGCATCTTCGTGCTGCTCCTTCTCGCTGCCCGGGCCCGTGGGTCCGGATCCAGCTGCTCGGGGGATTGACGGTTCGGCCTGGGCCGGCCCGTGAAGGGTCACGGCATAGGCGCGTTCACCTTGACCGTGGGCGAGACGATCCGGAGGATGAGATCCTCGTGCGGCTGATCAGTGTCGGGATCCCGTGTCGCCCCGAGACCGCTGTCCTCGAACGAGCCGTAGATGCCGATGCCCGAGCTCGCCAGGCGCGGCCCCGCGGCATGGACGGCGTCAGACACGGCGCCCGCGAGCGCCGCGGCGTCCTGGAACGTGACGCCGTAGCAGCGGGCCGCCAGGCGGACCTCCTGGACCGGCGCCCGCCGTTCCCGGGTGCCGCCCAGGCGCACCAGGACGACGAAGCGGTTGTACTTGCCCGGCCCGAGGCCATCGCCGGCGGCCTGTTCGCCGCCGCGGATGCGGTCGGTCAGCGCGGCAACGCCGGGATCGTCGCGGATCTCGGTCAGGACGAGGCCGAGAGGATCGATCACGGCAGGGCCGCCAGGCGCTTCGCGACCGCGGGCTTCAGGAACTTCTCGGCCTGCGGCAGGTCGCGCAGGAGCGCCGGCGTCAGGAACGGCCGGGCCCGCTCCTTGATCGTGCCGAGCTCGGCGAAGTGGGCGATGTGGCTGCCGAAGCCGCCGTAGATCACGAACCCGCCGGCGCGCGAGTCGACGCGGAACGCGCGGGCTCGCTTGGGCTGCAGGCCGCGCAGGCTCCAGCCGGCGACCTTGGCGCCCTTGGCATAGGCAAGGACGCCGCCCTGGCGGGGCAGGCCCTCGCCCGTCGGGTACGGCTCGGCGGGTGAGTCGGGGGCGTGCTGGCCGGCGTCGACGATGATGGCCTTGGCCAGCTCGAAGAGCCCGTCGAGCCCGCCCAGGATCACCGCATCGATCGTCGAGCGATGCAGCACGACCTTCGCGGTCAAGCCATTGGCCGGCATCAGGTCACCGCCTGCAGGACAAGCTCGAGATGGTGTCCGAGCCCCGCGGCGTCGGGTATCGCGACGATGTCGTAGCGGGTACCGGCATGCTCGATCCAGCAGGCCGTCGTGAGCCCTGCGAGCGGGTCGATGTAGCCGACGTGGCTGCCGATCGCGGGTCCGGCCTGGCTGGTCAGGGCGACCTCGCGATCGCGCAAGGGCCGGGGCTGGATCAGGCCGGCGATCGTGGCCACCGTGACGGGCTCGGTCACTGGCTGGCCGTACTCATCGCTCGTGGCGGGCCCGGCGTCGAGGGCGCGCACCTGGTCGCCGGAGTCGTGGCTGCGACCGAGGGGCTCGGCGAGCGTCACCGTCGTGCCGGCGATCGCCGCGATCGCCGCGATCTCGGTCTCGCCGACGTCGCCGATGCGCAAGAGATCGCTGGGCAAGGCAGCGCCGACGTCGACGAGCTCGATGGCGTCCGCCCCGGCCGCAGCATCCGAGACGAGCGTCGTGTCGAGGCCACCCAGAGTCTCGGCGCCGGCCATGACCGGGTCGAGGCGCTTCACCACCAGGGTCTGCCGGTACCGGCTCTCGATGGCCATCAGATGGCACCGATGAACGGCATGCGCAGGCTCGCGAGGATCGTCTCGCGCTCGGCCTGGTACGCGTTGTCGAGCTTGTTGTAGGTCTCCGACCAGGTCCCGATCGTCGTCGACACCAGGGTCGGCACGTAGTTCATCTCGAGCTTGACGAGATCGACCGCGACGCGATCGCGCTCGGCGCCGTCATCGGTGGGCCAGTAGTGCACGGTCACAGCGCCGCGCCAGCGCCGCGCCGGGTGCGACCCAGAGGGAAGCCGCTCGAGGATGAGCCCGCCGGGGCGGAGCTCCCAGTCGTCGGTCTCGAGTTCGACGCTCGTCCCGCCGAAGCCCACGCCCGTCCAGAAGCCGCCGATGAAGCGCTCACTGACCGAGATGACCTCCTGGGCCCGACGGGCGAGCCGGATCAGTGGTCCCGACGGCCGGCGCGTCTCGATCGCCTCGTCGTTCTGGGTGCCATAGCGGGCCTCGATCGCCTCGACGGCCGCAGCGAGCAGCGACTGGAGGGCAGTGTCGTCCAGCTTCGTTGCGCCGATGCGGCCCTTGAGCTCGTCGAGGTCCACGGGAGCTAGCGCTCCAGGAGCAGCGTCAGCTCACCTGACTTGTGGTCACCGCCGTTGGCGATGACGATCTGGATCCGCTTGAGGATGGCGGGGATGACGTGGCCACCGTTCGTGCTGACGTCCGTGCCGTCGGTGTTCTGGCCGACGATCATCGGCTGGAACCGAGCATCGGCCTCGACGGCCTCGAGGCCGAGCAGCGTCCTGCCGAGCGGCTCCTCGGTGACAGTGAGGTCGAACGCCTCGAGGTCGCCGACCTCCACGTGGACGGCGCGGAGCAGGCAACCCCCGGCGCGAACGGTCGCGACGGCGGCGCCCTCGGCGTCGGTGTTGATCGGGACGGTCTTGACGAGGAGGGTCATGACGACGCCGCCTCGGACTCGGGCTCGGCAGCCGCCGCAGCAACCGATGCCGGGGCTTCGGGCTCTGCCACGGGCGCTGGCATCTCGAAGGTCGGCTTGAACGGCACGAACGTCCCGTCCTTCATCCGGCCGTCGAGGAGCGGGTGACCCGCGACGACGGTGTCACCCTGACGCACCCACAGGTTGCGCTCGACCAGGAACGTCTTCGTCGAGACGTACAGCCCTGCTCGGAGCAGCTTCTCGGCCACAGGACTAGCTGTGGGTCAGCAGGCGGAACGCGTTGACGGTCATGACCTTCGAGGTATTCCGCCAGCGCGCATAGATGCCGCGCTGGCCGAGCGGATCGCCCGAGCCGTCGAAGACCTGGGGCACGTACTCGACCGAGAGCCCGATCCGGTCGACGATGACGAAGTAGCCGAAGTCCCCGAACAGGAGCACTTCCTTGCCGCTCGTCCAGACGTCGTCCATCGCCGAGAGCTCGCGGGCCGCGTAGCCGTTGAGGCGCTGGCTGATCGCATCGTAGATCGAGTTCGCCGGGGCGCCGGCGGTGCCGAGCTGGCGCAGCTTCTGGAGGATGCTGATGTTGGCCATGTAGGCCGTGTCGCCGTCGGCGGTGACGCGGAACCGGGGACCGAGCGCGGCGGTCAGCGCGTCGAGCGCGTCGAGGTCGAAGTTCGCCTGCGAGACGAGGCTCGAGCCGTCGTCGTCGATCTTCCAGATGATGCCCTCGGGCTCTCCTGACCCCGTGCCCTGGACGAACTTGTCGGCCTCGAGGCGGCTCTTGGAGTCGGCAATGAGCTTGCCGACCTGGGCCAGGATCGCGGCCGGGCCGTAGTCCTCCTGGTACTCGGCGGTGAACTTGATGAAGCGCTTCGCCCGGAGCGGCGTGACGCCGTTGAGGTCGTCGATGTCGTTGGGCGCCGAGTCGGTCGTGGCCGCGATCTCGGTGCCATAGGAGGCATCGTTGTCCTCGGTCACGAGCGGGTGCCAGCTCTTGGTCGTGATCGTCTGGACGTTCGAGAACTCGCGGAGCGCGGAGGCCGCGCCATCGGTCGTGATGACGAACGTCGGGTCGATGGTGAACGGGATGGCGAAGCCGCCGTCGGCGTCGCTGCCTGTCTGGAGCTCGGCCAGCAGGCGCGGGCTCATGCCCTCGCGGCCCTTGGCGATGTACTGCGCGGCCGCGTCGCGGTAGACCGGCGAGCCGGTGCCGATGACCCGGCGGGCGATCCAGCCCTGGGCCCGGCCCTCGGACACGTCGTCGAGATGGGCGGCCATCAGGCGCTCGATGTGGGCCTTCGCCTTGGCCGGATCCTTCGAGGTCGGGAAGTCCGACATCTCGAGGACGCGCATGGCGCCGTCGCGATAGGCGCGCGGCAGCTCGTCGATCGAGCCCACCCGGGCGCGGTAGCCGGCGAGGTCGAAGACCGTCTCGTTGTCGAGCTTGCGGATCACGGTCGGGGCACTGAAGGGCACCTCGATCGAGCGCTGGTCCTGGGCGGCGATCGCGGCCTTGACCCGGGCGTCGCGGACCTCGAGCTCCTCGATCGCGGCGTCGAGCTGCGCGAGGATGCCGTCGGTCGGGTTGCCGATCTCGTCGAACTCGGCCTTCTGGGCCTCGTTGAGGAGCGCGCCGCCGGATTCCTGCTCGATCTCGAGCAGGCGGGCGGCGTACTGTGCCCGGGCGGCCTTATGGGCGTCCAGCCCACGCAGGGATGCGAGCTCGAGTGTCATCCGAGTCGTCCTTTCATGCGCCTGTTCCAGGCCCGGTCGGGCCGGAGTGGTTGACCGGACGCGGCAAGCGCCGGCGACTGAATGGCGTCGGCCGCCCGTCGGCCGAGCGATTGCGCCCTGGGTTGGAGGCGAGCGAGCGTCGCGTCGAGGGTGTCGATGCCGTCGATCATCCCGGCCGCGAGCGCCGGCTTCGCGAGAAGGGTCCGGCCCTGGCCGTAGTTCGCCGCGACGTTGTCGGCGTTGGTCTTGCGACCGCGGCCGACGTCGGCCACGAACATCGAGTAGAAGGCGTCGACCTGTTCCTGGATCGCCGCCCGGGCGGTGTCGGTCAGCGGCTCGAAGGGGTTGCCGTCGACCTTGAACGGACCGGCGCTGATCAGGGTCGTCTTCACGCCGGCCATCTCGTCCTGGCGGCTGACGTCCTCGTGCATCGCGTAGACGCCGATCGAGCCGACCTCGCCCGAGGGCGTGCAGATGACCTCGGAGCACTGCGCCGCCAGCCAGTAGCCGGCTGAGGCGGCGAGGGTGTTCACCTGGGCGACGATCGGCTTCGCGCCCTGGCGCGCCTGGCGCAGCTCGGCCGCGAACTCGGGCACCCCGTCGGTCGCGCCGCCAGGCGAATCGATGTCGAACACGATCGCGCTGACCGCCGGATCCGCGAGGGCCTGGCGGAGCTGGCCGCGGAGCTCGTCGATCGAGGTCCCGCCCGACATCGCGCTCATGAGGCCCATGCGCTGGCTGATGACGCCGTACATCGGGATCACCGCGACCGAGCCGACCATCGCCGGCCCTGTGCGTGTGCCGTTGTCGGCCTTGGCGGCCGCCAGGCGACGCGTGATCTCGTCCTCGGACAGTGGCCCTGACTCGATCCGGGTCCGGACGAGATCGACCATGAGCGCGAGCATCGGCTGCTGGATCACCCACGGTCGCTCGAGGAGTGTCTTGACATGGCCGTACTGGCGCGGCGAGGGGACGGCCGCGGCCAGAACGCTCTCGTCGATCGTCGTCGGCGAGAGGGTGACCTCGAGGACCGGGGCCTCGTTCTCATCGAGCTCAGGCATGTGCCGCGGACCTTGCGGCTCGAGGGGGGTGCTCAGGCAAGGTGCTCACCCTGCTCATTCGGGGGTGCTCACCCTGCTCAACTCGCGGCGATGGGCTCCTCGAGGCGCCGACGCACGGTCGAGACGCTGACGTTCAGCTCGCGCGCCAGGCTCGCGTGGCCGGCGTCCTTCCCGGCGGCGATGAGCCGCTGCCGCGTCGCGTAGACGGATCCGGCGGTGATGATCCGTTCGGGCGCCCGGCTGATGACGACCTTGGTCTCGGCCGCGAGCTCGAACATCGAGCTGAACTGCCGGACAAGGGCGTGATCGGCCGGGTACTCGGTTCCTCGCGGAACGGTGCCGAGGCTGGCGAAGGGCCCGCTGCTCGGCCAGAAGTCGCCTCGAGCGCGCATCGCCGCCGGCGACTGGATGGGTGCCATGCCGCTGCCTGGCACCGACGTCCCGGGCGGTTGTAGCTGGACAGACACGAGGCCGGTGTGCTCCAGCAGCGACCAGTCGCCGCCGGCGCTCACCGCGGCGATCGCCGAAGCCGAGGTGTAGCCGTCCTTGATCAGCTGACCGATCGTCGCCGCGTTCTTCTGGACGATGTCGGCCTGGTCCTTGACGTCCTCGCGCAGGAACGCGATGTCGCGGTCGTCGTACCAGAGCCTGCTGCCAGGCGGCGGCGGGACCAGGACCTCCCACGATCCGGCGACGTTGCGCCACAGCGGACGCAGGGTTGCGTCGCCGACGAGCCGGGCGGCACTGCCGAAGTTGCCGGTGTTGAGCGACGACCCGGCGAGGCCTTCCGAGAGCGCGGCGACGACCGGATGCATGCCCGTGAGCGCGGCGATGCGGGTCTCGGCGGCGCCCTGGAGCGCCTTGAACTCCATCTGCTCGAAGTTCAAGCCCACCGTCGTCGTGTCGACGCCGCCGCCGAGGTAGATCGTCTTGTAGGCGTTGAAGGTGCCCTTGTGGTCCTGCTCGAGGAGCTCGATCCAGGCCTGGGCGTCCTCCTGGCTCATCGTCGCCGGCAGCTTCACGACGAGGTTGGGCGTGGCGGCGTTGCGGAAGAACGCGAGCTTGTGCGCCGTGGCCGCTGAGTCGGCCATGATCTCGCGGATGCCCGCGGTCAGGAGCGAGATGCCGAGGTTGCGGTAGATCGGATCGGGCGTCGGCGCGAAATGGCCGATCTCGTCGGGCCCGAAGCTGATGATGTCCTGGCCGGCGCCCGGGCCGCCCGGCTGGTAGCCGAGGCCGATGACCTCGGCGTCGGGATCCCAGCCGCCGAGACCGCGGTCGATCTTGGAACCGAAGATGAGCGTCATCCAGTCCGGCCGCAGCCGCCGGACTCGGTCTTCGCGGGCGAGGTTGAAGGCGTTGCCGCCGAGGTCCGCGTCGAGGATCGCCCGGGTCAACAGGTCGCCCGTGGTCTTGCCTGGCTCGGGATGCTCGAGGAGGTTGAGCCCGGGCGTCCCGAAGAGCTGGCCGGGCCGACCGCCGCGCAGCTGCTGGAACTGGAAGCGGGCCTCGGAGAAGAGGCGCGCCCGGACCGCGAGACAGGCGAAGACGACGCTGTTGCGCAGGTAGGCGTCGATGACGTAGCTGACGAACGTCGGCTCGACCTGCTCGCGCTCGCCGTGGAGCGTCGTCGAGAGCAGCCCGGCGAGGCCGCCCAGGCTGAACATGCCGGCGATGTCGTCGAGCCCGTAGAACGATTGCCGGCGCTGCCGCACGAAGGGGCGCACGATCGCCCGCGAGATGCTGTCGAGGGCGCTCATCGACGGGCCGCCGAGAGGCCGAACGCGCCGAGGACGAGCCCGAGGCCGCCGACGACGAGGGCAGCCGGCACGAAGACGAGGGCGATGCCGACGACGATCGCGGCGTAGCCGGCCAGGGCGAGGATCGGCGCCGCGTTGCGGCGCACGGCGGTCAGGGCGGCCATCAGGCGATCCTCGGATCGCTTGGGTGGAACGGCGGGCGCCGGGCGATATCGGCCTTCGTCAGGACCGGGTAGTCGCCGTCAGGCAGCCGGCGACGACGCAGCTCCCGAGCCTCGGCCGGCGAGGGGCGCTGATAGAGCGCGAGCTTGCGCAGGCCCGCGGCATAGAGCGCGTCGCGGCTCATCGGGCGCCCGCCGCGGCCGCCTGCCGGGCCCGCCGTCGCAGCGCCGCGTCGCCGGTGCCGCTCCGGATGATGAACGGCTTCACGGGCTCCGCCTCGAGCGCCATCGTCATCGCCGCCTGGTACGCCAGGACATCCGCGATCGCGCCGTCGATCTTCCGGCGGTCCTCGCCCTTCACGAGGACGTACTTCGTCCGGTTGTCGCTCTCGTCGGCCTGGAGGTGGACCTTCCGGAGATGTGCCGCCTTCACGTGGTACGACGTCGCCGGATGGCCGTCGTGGGTGTGCGTGCCCTCGGCGATCGCCGTCCGCCAGCGATCGACCGCCGGCGCCATGCGGGTCGCCTGGTTCGTGTCGAATGCGAGGACCGTGAGCTCGCCGAAACGAGCCGCCCACTCCTCGATCTCGGTCTGCCAGCGCGGCGGGTCGCAGAGCATCAGGCCGACGCGATAGCGGTGGAAGGCGTCCGCGACCGCGTCGTTGACCTCGCTCCGGATCACCCGCCAGCTCGTCTCGGTCGGGTGCGCCGCACGCCAGCGGGCGAGCTCCTGGTCATCGGTCGGCCGGACCCAGGCGCCGAGGATGAAGCTGTGGCCCTCGGGCGTGCAGCCGCGCAGGATCGTCGCATCGTCGCTGATCGAGCCGTCGAAGCCGATCCCGATCGCGGACCCGGCGGGCACGGCGATCGCCCTGGCCAAGAGGTCCCAGGTTTCGGGTGCGACCGCGACGCCGGCACCGGCGACGAGCATGTTCCCGAAGAACCGCGCCGCCTGGGCCTCGTCGTGGATCGCCAGCTTCGCCGCCTCGGCTTCGATCGAGTCGAGGTCGACGTGGCCGCCATGGGCCCGCTGGATGTCCTCGTCGTAGCCGATCTTGAAGATCTTCCGGCGCTCGGCCTTGTTCGCGAAGGAAAGGTTCGTCGGCGGCTGACGGAACTGGACGTAGACGTCGTCGGCCTTGGCCTCGAACTCGCGCTGGGCGACCGAATGCTCGGCCGGATCCCAGGCATTCGTCGTCAGCGCAGCCCGGCCGCCCATGCCGGCGAGGTTCCGATACTGTGTGTCGGCGAGCTTCACCATCTTCGCCTGGGGCGTCCACAGGCCGAGCTCGTCCTGGGGCACGAACGTGGTGCGCGCGCCGAGGCGGCTCTGGTTCGAGCTCGTCACCGTGTCGATCCTGCTGTCCTCGGCGCCCGATGGGTGCCGGATGAACTCCTCGCCCGCCCGCGGCAAGACGTCGCCGAGCGGGCCCTCGCTGATCATCGGCCGGAGGGCGTCGTAGGTGTTCTCGGTCGAGTCCTCGCTGAAGGCGGTGATCTGGATCTTCGGGGTTGGCCAGGCCATGCCCATCGGTTCGCCTGGCTCGTAGGCGTACTCCCAGCCGCATCGGCAGCCGTGGTCGGCGCAGGCGTAGCCATCGCCCTCACGGGCCCAGTCGGCGAACAGGACCGGCCCGACGAACTCGGCGCAGACATGGGCCGCCATCATCGGGTTCTTGCCCCACTTCTGGGGCGCGACGAGCATCCCGCGGGAGTAGACGAACGCCGGCCCGAGGACGGGGTTGTCGGGGATCCAGCGGACCGTCGGGCGGACCATGTAGAAACTCGCGAACCAGCGGAGCTGGCCGTTGTAGAGCATGAACGGCCGGCCCTTCTTGAAGCCGTCAGGTACGACGCAGTGGGCCTCTATCCAGCTCGGCACGACGAGCATCGACCGCGGCTCAGCTGCCACCGTCGACCACCTTCATCCGCTCCCGGATCGAGGGACGCCCGTCGGTGCCGGTGGCGCGCTCGACGGCGACCTGAGCCGAGGTCGTGGCGATGAGCCAGCGGTTCCGGGCGAGGCCGGGCAGCGAGAGCGCGAGGCTCTCCTGCTGCTGGCGCAGGAGCGTCCGGATCGCGACCGATGCCTTCGGGCTCTCCGCCTGGCGGAGCGTCCGGACGTACATCGCGACCTCGAGCTCCTGATGGTTCGCCTCCCACATCACGGCCTGAGGCCGGCGCCATTCGGTCGCCCAGAGCCCGAGCTCGCGCGACGTCGCCCGCGACAGCGGCCAATCGGGCGCATCGCCCTGGCGGCCTTCCGCGGGCAAGTGCATCCAGCTGGAGCGGTCCCGGTCTCGTCGGAGGGCCTGCGGGTCCGGCGCCGGCCCCGAGCGCGCCCGAGCTCCGCCGCTGCTCATGCGGCCACGAGCTGGACAGCCGTATAGCCGCGACGAGGCGCGGAGTCAATCGGGCCACCGCAGACGTCACAGCCCGAAGGCGTGAACCTGACGGGCGCCCGACAGCGGCGGCGGGGTTCAGAACGAGGGCCCAGCTGCGACGCTGGCGACCCGCCCCCCTCCATCAGGCGAATACCCGTGCGCCGCGCGCCGAATTGCAGTGAGCGCACGCAGGTCGAAGCTGGCCGAGGGCGCCGCCACGTGCACGCGGCACGACGTGATCAGCGGTCGTCGACGCGCCAGTGCAGCCAGGCAGCCGCAGCTCGCAGGGCCGCCCGATCACCCCTGCCCGGCGCGCTCGATAGCCGCCACCGTATGCGAGCCGATCGAGCTCTTGCTCAACGGTGTGGTGCAGCACGCAGCGCGATCGGTCGGGCAGGGATGGCCTGCCGCACTCGAGGCATGGTCGCCTCACTCCGAGAGCTCCGCCGCGTCCTGGGACTCACCGTCGTCAGAGTCCACGCTCGGCGTATCGGCCTCATCCATGGAGCCCGCCGCCTGCCCCGGATCAGCCCTGGAGGTCGCCCCGTCATCGGCCCCGACAGCGTCAGCCGGAGCCAGCGGGGCCGGCGCCACGACGCGATCCCGCGCCAGCCTGAACCCACCCCCTTCGAGCAGCGCCGCCGCGGTCTCCGCGTCCGTCCGGAACGGCGTCGCGTCGACGACCTCGCGCTTCTTGCCGTGGCTGTCGGTGAACGTCTTCTTGGCCTTGGCCGTCTTGATCAGGATCGCGCTCATCGGGCCAGCTCCTTCATCGCTGCCAGCTCATCCACAACGCGCCCACCGCGCAACCCGCGAGGAAGGTCACGATGGCCAGCAGGACACAGGCGTCGTTCATGGGCTATGCGGCCATTTGCAGGCATCGACGCCGTGATGACCACCGGGGTGGAAGCATGTCGGCGCGGGGCTCGGCGCTGGCGTTGGCTCGGGCGTCGGCCGCAGTGTCGGCAGCGGCGTCGACTCGGGCGTCGCCACCGGACTCGGCAGGCCCGATGGCACCGGAAGCGATGGGCCGAACGTTGCCGTCGGAAATGGGCTGAACGTCGGGTTGTACGTCGGACCGAGCGACGCCATGGCAGGCGCCCGGGAGGGCGCAGGACTCGGCGTCACGGGACCGCTCTGGCTCGCCGCGATGGCAGCGACAACCGCCAGCGCAGCACTACCACCAATCGCCGCGTTGCGGGCCGAGAGGTTCGGCCGCCTCGCGGCAGGCGGTGTCGGCGCCGATGATCGCTGTTCATCATCGCTGCCTGGTCGGCAATGCTGACACCTGGGTCCATCGCCGAGCTCGTCGTGCGGATCGCTGAGGCTGGCGTCGTCGAGGTTGCAGACTTCGAGGACGAACGGCCCGACGCCATCGAGGACGAAGGCGCGGTGCCAGCGAGCACGCGTCCGATAGAAGACCCAGCGACCCACGTCACGACTAACTCGAGGAAGTGGTGGAGCTGACCTGGTCGTGGACCGCCGTCGAGAGGCCGGCGATGCCGATGAAGGCGATGAACGCCGAGCCCGCACTGGCGAGGTCCGGCGTGGGCGTGGTCAGCAGGTAGCTGTACGCCACCAGGACGAACGAGAGCAGCAGGGCCACGGCCGGCTCGTGCTTGGCGTCGACCCACGGCCCAAGGGCCGGGATCCGCTTGAGGATCTCGATGACGCTGGCGATGAGCGCCGCTGAGACGGTCGCTCCGGCGGCGGTGAGGACGATGGAGAAGTCGAAGTTGGCGATATCAGGCACTGGCTGGTTCTCCTTTTCGCTAGTCGAGATCGACGAAATGGGCCTTGCCGTCGATGAACGGCTGCGGATCCAGATGCAGAGCGCCGTACCAGGTATCCGGACTGGCGCCGCGCGGGACCCGCACGAGCTCGACGTGCAGGTGCGGCCCCGACGACCAGCCGCTGTTGTCGCTGAGCGCTATCGGCACGCCCTGGGCGACGGCGTCGCCGAGCTTGTGCAGCAGCCCGCCGTGCGCCTGGAGGTGGTAATAGAGGACGTACAGGTCGAAGTTCGGACCGCGGTGGACACGTTGCTGGACGTACGTGGCGCCGTCCGGGCTCGAGATGCCCTGCCGGACGATCGGCCCTGGGCCCATCGCCTTGACCTTCGTGCCGTTCGGCACGCCATAGTCGATCGCCAGGTGGAGGTCCCGTCGGAAGATGCCGCCGGTGAACGGCGAGCGCCTGCCGCGATGCGGCATGACGTCGGTCCGCAAGTAACCCGGCCGCTCGGCCGGGAACGCGCCAGCGAAGTCCTGGGTCTCGGGGCCACCGACGGGTCGGATGAGATCGGTCATGCGGCAATCGCCTCCGAAAAGAGCGGCGCGGTATGCGCCAGCCAGCTGATTTCGCGAGCGCGGTAAGCCGCCACGGCGGCCGCGGGATCCCGGCCCTCGAGCACCGCGAGCTCTGCTTCCTGGTGCAGGTCGAGGCGGAGCTCGTCCTCCCAGAACGCCAGGCGCCGACCCTGCTGGAGATGCGGCAGCAGCAGCGGTACCGTGGGCACGCCGAGCGATCGTCGCAGTGCGTACTCGGCCGAGCGATCGCCGCGGGGCGGACGCACGTAACCGGCGCGCCGTCGGACGGTGTTGCCAGCGAGGCGCCGGCGCTGCCGGTAGCCGCGCCACCAGGCCGCTGACATCTTGCCGCTCATCGGTGATCGCTCCCGGCGTGCAGCAGGATCGGTTCGCCGGCGAGGATCGGCAGCTCGTTCATCTCAGGCAGCCAGCGCCCGTTCCGGATCCGCCACCGGATCCGCTTGCGGAGCAGGTCTTCGGCCATGGCAAGCGCCCGGGCCCGCGCCTCGTCCGGCGAGAAGGCGCTGATGATCGGCTCGGCGTGAAGGTCGCCCCAGCTGATGGGCACCCGGAAGCACTGGCGCCGGGGCGTCATGCACCGGCCGACCGTCCGATCTCAGCGCCGGCCAGGGAGGAGGGACTGGCCGGCGCCAGGATGACCGGCCTCTCGGCCGTCGCGTTCCGCGCATGCACGGGCGGGAGGATCGGGTAGCTGTCAATACCCCACGGTCAGCGGATCCGCCGGCGCGAGCTGTGCCCACACCCGAAAACACGGCCCGCACAGCTGGATCCGCCCGACCTTGCGGCCGTACGTGACCAGGTCAAACGCGATCGGGTCCTCATGGGCGATGCTCGTGTCAGCCGCCCGGATGCAGCCTGGCCGTGCCTCGCGCCGGGGCCCGAGCGGCAGACGTGGCCCCGACGAGTAGCCGGCCCGTCGGGCGGGGCTCACCAGCAGCACCGCGGCCGGCCTGACATCGAAACTGACATCGATTCGGAGGCCAGTACCCGCCTATTGGGGCTCATCCGCGCTTATGCCGCCGTGCTCAGATGAGCGTGCACCGCTCCGGCTGGTCCGATCTTGAAAACAGGCGCACGAAAGTGCCGTGGGTTCGAATCCCACCCTCTCCGCCAAGTCGGGCACCCTGATGTGCGCTCGGTCCGGTCCTGGGTCGTCGCCTTCGGCTCGCCTGCCCCTGGCGGCCTCCATCCTCGCCGCCGTCCTCGGCCGGCGCCTTCGGCTCGCCCCGCCCCTGGCCCTCCATTCCCCATGGCCGTCGTCGCCGAAAGTCCGGTGAGGTTCGGACCATTCGCGGCCTATCGTGGTGGGTCCGAACACTGGAACCTTCGCGTGATCCGGAACAAGTTCCGCACGAGAGAGTTCCTTGCTGGACGCGATCCGCAACGCGAACGGGAAGAGGCGATTCGCTCCCGGCTGGCTGAGGTCGCCGTTGGGTGCGCGGTCGTCGGTGGTGATCGCGTTCGTGGCTGTGCTCGCCATCGTGGCCGGCTCCCTGGTCGTGCTGCAGATCACGAACCAGATGCGCCGCGAGGCAGACGACCGGCTCGCCGCGAGCTCCGCGTCGGTCTCCGCCGACGTGGACAAGATCATGGTGGACGCCTCGCGCGACATCCGCCTCGCTCGCCGGAATGTGGTCTTCGAACAGGCCCTCGCCGACACATCCGGCCAGCTCCTGCCCGGCGATCGGATGGCGGTCGAAGGCGCCATCACCTATCTCGGCGAGCGGTATGACGTCGACGAGATTTGCGTCATCCGGACGGGCGGGCTCGAGGCGGCACGCTGGGTCGGCAAGTCCGGCCTCGCGCCCGTCGATCAGCTGTCACCCGACGAGCGCACCAACAACCCGGCCGTCATCCCCACCCTCAAGCTCGCGGACGACGCGTTCTTCCAGTCGCAGCCGTACGTCTCGCCAGACTCCGGTCGATGGGTGTATGGGGTCGCCACGCCGATCGTGCTCTCTACGGGCGTGACCGCGGGCATCCTCCACTTCGAGATCCCGATCGCGCGATTCGCCGCGCTCCTCCAGGAGCAAACCTTCGGCGGGTCGAGCTACGACGTCCTGCTCGATACGGACGGGCACCTCCTCGCCCACCCGGACCTCGCCGCCTTCCGGTCCGCGGCCAACACCCCGGTCGACCCTGATACGGCGCCGTTCCCGCTCGCGACGTCGTCCGGGTCGGCCTCCTGGAAGGACGCGGTCGGCCAGATGCTCTCGGGCACAGCCGGGATGACGACCTTCTCCGACGGCGGGGAGACGTTCCGGGTGAGCTATCAGCCGGTACCGAATTCGAACCGGATCGTCGCTGTCGTGTCGCCGACCTCCGAGCTCTACGCCGACGCCGACCGGATGCTCCTGAACCTCGGGGTCACGGCCGGCCCGCTCCTCCTGCTCATGGTCGTCGTGATCGTCTGGTTCGCTCGGCGCATGGCCTCCGCGAACGTTGGCCTGACCGGCCTGAACGATCGCCTCGCGCTGACGAACGTCGCGCTGGAGGAGACGAGCAAGGCCAGCTCGGAGCTGGCCCACGAGTCGGCGATCGTCAACCAGTTCACCGAGCTCACCGCCCTCACCGAGGACGACATCGCGTTGTCGGAAGCGACGCTCGCGACCCTCGACGAGCTCGTGCGCCCGAGCGATGCGACCCTCCACGTCTCAAACCAGTCGCAGGACCGCGCGGTTCCGCAGGCGACCCTTGGCGGTCGCCAGGGCGAGGTGCTCTCGCTCCATGACCTCGCTCGTTGCCCGGCGATCCGCCGGAGCAGCCTCTACGTGACCGACGACGTCGCCACACGGCTCGCGTATCGATGCCCCGTCTACGCGGTCAGCTCGGGAACGCTCGCCTGCGTCCCGCTGGTTGCCCTCGGCGAGACGGTGGGTGCGGTCCACCTGCACTGGGCGACCCCACGCGAGCTGTCGCTCACCACCCGCCTCGCGGTCACCCGCGTGAGCGAGCACTCGGCGCTGTCGATCGCGAACCGCCGACTCCTCCTTGCCCTCCGCGGCCAGGCCAACACGGACGCGCGAACCGGCCTGACCAACAGCCGTGCGTTCGACGAGAGCGTGCAGCGCCGGCTGAATGCCCGCACCATGAGCGAGAAGGCCGCGATCCTCATGCTGGACCTCGACCACTTCAAGGAGTTCAACGATCGCTTCGGTCACCCGGCCGGGGACGAGGCATTGCGGGTGTTCGCGCACCTGCTCGCGTCCAGCATCCGGGAGCCGGATCTCGCAGCTCGCTATGGCGGCGAAGAGTTCGCGGTCTACCTCTCCGGCGCGGGCGCTGCCGAGGCCGCCGAGGTCGCCGAACGCATCCGCGAGCGCACGGAGACCACGATCATCCCGCTGGCGCCGGGCCTCACCGGGCGCCTGACCGTGTCCATCGGCTACGCGATCGCGCCCGACGACGGCGACGAGCGCGTCCTGCTGCTCAAGGCAGCGGACGACGCGCTGTACCGGGCCAAGCTCGGCGGGCGCAATCGGGTCGTCGGGCGGCCGCCGCTACCGGCTGAGGCGTCCGCGCTGGCGGGGCGCAGCCGGCGGGCGAAGAAGCTCGCCAGCTAGCCCTCGCCAGCCAAACCCGCGAGCCGCGCGGTCTGGTCTACATGCCCATCGACGCGATGATCGCGCCCATCACCGCGAACGACACCAGGCTGTTGCCGGCGTTGAGATAGAACAGGTTCCAGGAGCGGCCCTCGAAGGCGCCGCCGACGGCTTGGCTCGTCAGCTGGAAGCCGATCGAGACGATCAGGCCGGTGACGATGCCTTCCGTCAGCGTGGCGGCGCCGACGCCATGGATGACGAGTGCCAGCACGTAGGCACTGATCAGCGAGCCCACGATCGCGATGACATACAGCATTGGGTTCGGCGAGGTGTTGATCGCGCGCCCGGTGAGCGCCGCCCACTGCTTCCCGAAGACCTGCGGCAGGTACCACACCGTGCCGATCACCACGTTGGCGATTGCCGCGACGATCACGGCGAGCCAGTTCACGTGCGAGTAGTCGAACACCACACCCTCCCTTTCGCGGCGGCCATTGGGCAATCGGCCGCTCACGCATGGGAATCTTCGTACCGTTGTCCAGTGGCGACGGCGTCGCCTCGTTCGCGGGTCGAATAGCATTCCGGTGTGACTTCAACGGCGGTGGCCCTGCCCTGTCCCCATTTCGCGAGCGCGATGGCGGATCTGCCCGCGCCCGAGACCGTCTGCCCAGCCTGTGTCGCGATGGGCAGCTCGTGGGTCCATCTGCGGCAATGCCTCATCTGCGGGCAGACCGCCTGCTGCGACAACAGCCCGAACCGCCACGCGACGGCCCATTCCCGCGAGACGGGGCACGCGCTCATTCGATCGGCCCAACCGGGCGAGCAGTGGGCCTGGTGCTACCCCGACGAGGCATTCTTCGTGCCAGGCGAGCACGGCGCCTGGGAGCTCTTCGAGGAGTAGCCCTCAGGCCTCCGAGCGGATCTCGCTGAGGATCCCGGCGGCGACCTCGCGGGACGGGAACGAGCTCTGGGTGCCGGGCCTGGTCACGCTGTCCGACGCGCAGGCGATCCCGAGCCTGACCGCTGCTCGCTCGTGGAGCCCTGCCGCGAGCCCGACCGCAAAGGCTCCGACGAAGGCATCGCCGGCGCCCGTCGTGTCGATGGCCTTGACCGGGCTGGCCGGGACGAGATCCACGTCTCCCTCCGCGCTCACGATCGCCGCGCCACGCGAGCCGAGCGTGAGGAGCAGGCGCGGCGAAACGCGCGCAGCAAAGGCCCCGATCGCGCCCTCGTCGCCGGGTTCCAGCCGGGGGATACCGGCGAGGATCGCGAACTCGGTCTCGTTGGGGATCAGCCAGTGGGAGGCATCGATCAGGGCCGGATCGAGCGGCGCAGCCGGCGCGGGATTGAGGATGGTCACGGCGCCTCGCTCTCGCGCGGCTCGGAAGGCGGCCAGCGTCACCCGCTGCGGGATCTCGAGCTGGCCGATGACGACGTCGACGTGGTCCATCGCGGCGATGGCGGCCGCGGCCGCCATCGGATCCATGGCCTCGTTCGCGCCGGGCACGACGATGATCCGGTTGGTCCCGTCGGGCTCGACCCAGATCGGCGCGACGCCGCTCGGGCCGGGCACGCGGGCGACGTGCCTGGCGTCGACCTCCTGGGTACGCAGATTGTCGAACGTCATGCCGGCGTAGACATCGTCGCCGAGCGCGCCCACCATCGCGACTCGGGCGCCGAGGCGGGCCGCCATCACCGCCTGGTTCGCGCCCTTGCCACCGAACCCCATCTGGAACCGCTGACCGATCACCGTCTCGCCGGCGCTCGGGACGCGCCTCGTGTACGCGATCAGGTCGATGTTCAGGCTGCCAACGACAGCGACGACTGGCTGGTCCGCCTCGAATTCCATCGAGCGCGATTCTCACATCCGAGTACGCTTCGGCGCGCGATGGACTTGGCCCGCGCCCGACTCGAACCCGCGTGCGAGCACATGCCGGAGACGATCGCCTCGCCCAGCGGCGATCGCTGCGAGGAATGCGGCTCCGACAACCGGCTGCGGCTCTGCGCGACGTGCGGCCATGTCGGCTGCTGCGAGTCGCAGCTGAGCCACGGCCGCGCGCACGCCCTGCGGACGCAGCATCCCGTGATCCTCGAGATGCCCGCGGGCAAGGGCTTCACGTGGTGCTACGCCGAGAACCGCTACGTCTGACCCGACTCCTTGACGTGCCGCGTGGTCGGTGCCTAGACTCCCGGACCAATCGAATACGGGCTGCGAACGGGACGAGTACCCGTCGAGCGTCGGCCGAGAGACCCGGTGGCTGGTGGAAACCGGGGCGGCGGCGGCGGCGAATGGACCCGGGAGCCTCCGGACCGAACGGCATCGCCAAGTAGGCTCCGGCGCAGAGCGCCAGCGATACAGGGCAGCGCCGATCGGCGGCGGGAACGCCTCCTGTCGGTCAGGCAAGTGCGGCATCGCCGAATGAGGGTGGCACCGCGGAAGGCTCGACCTTTCGTCCCGGGACGGAAGGTCGTTTCGATTCCCGGAGGCGCCGCACGTGACCAGCAACGATCCGCTCAGCCTGACCCAGGCCAAGCGGCTCGCCTCGAACGCCGACACGCTGCTCCTGCGCGCGACCCGCGCGGCCGACCTGGAGACGCCGATCGGCGCCTTCCTCCGACTCGATGACGGCGCCACGCCGGCGTACCTCCTCGAATCCGTCGAGGGCGGCGAGCGGCTCGGCCGTTACTCGTTCCTCGGGATGGGGCCTCGGAAGCTGCTCGAGATCCGAGACGGAACGGCCCGCGTCCAGGATCGACCGGTCACCGTCGACCGCTACGACCCGGAGCTGCCGATCCGGACCGCCGAGGCGCCGGATCCGCTGCTCACCATTCGGTCCTTCGTCGGGCGGCGCCGCGTCCAGCCGACCGAGGGCATGCCGCGATTTACCGGCGGCGCGGTCGGGGCCCTGGCGTACGACGCCGTCTCGATCTTCGAGCCGTCCGTGCCCCTGCCGGACGCCGATCCCGTGGGGACGCCGACGGCAGCGTTCATCGAGACCGATCTCGTCCTCGTCTTCGACCACCTGACCCACACCCTGTCCGCGATCGCCTCGCTCCACACCGAGGCGCCCGATCTCGAGGGCCGCTACCGGATCGCCGAGGAGGCGATCTTCGAGGCCCTCGAGCGAACGGCGCGGCCGTCCGCGGCGGAGATGAACGGCGGTCAACCGGGGCGCTCGAATGGCGGCTCCAACGGCGGGCCCGAACCGGGCGCCGTGGTCGCCGACGCGAGCCTCGGGCGTGACGAGTACGTCCACGCGGTCGAGGTCGCCAAGGACGCGATCGCCGCGGGCGAGGCGATCCAGGTCGTGCTCGCCCGACGCCAGTCGTTCGACCTGCCGGTCGATCCGGCGACCGGGAAGCCGCTCGATGGGATCGGCCTGTACCGCAGCCTCCGCCGCGTCAACCCGAGCCCGTACCTGTTCTTCGTGCGCGTGCCCGCGTTCGAGGTCGTCGGTGCGAGCCCGGAGCTCCTGGTCCAGGTCGATGGCGACAAGCTCACGACCCACCCGATCGCCGGCACCCGCCCCCGTGGCACCACGCCGGCCGAGGACCAGCTCCTGGCCGAGCAGCTCCAGCGCGACCCGAAGGAGCGGGCGGAGCACGTGATGCTCGTGGACCTGGGCCGGAACGACCTCGGTCGCGTGGCGCGCCCCGGCAGCGTGACCGTCAGCAAGTACATGGACGTCGAGCGGTACTCGCACGTCCTGCACCTCGTCTCGCACGTCGAGGGGCGACTCCGCCCGGACCTCGATGCGCTCGACGCGCTGCGCGCCGTGTTCCCGGCCGGCACGCTCAGCGGAGCGCCGAAGGTGCGCGCGATGCAGCTCATCGCCGCGGCCGAGCGGGAGCGGCGCGGGCTGTACGGCGGCGCGGTCGGGTACCTCGGCTACGACGGCAACCTCGACACGGCGATCACGATCCGGAGCGCGGTGCTACGCGAGGGTCGCGCCCACGTCCACACCGGAGCGGGCATCGTCGCGGGCTCCGTGCCGGAGAAAGAGTTCGAGGAGACCGAGCACAAGGCCGCGGCACTGCGCCGTGCGATCGAGGACGCGGTCGCACCCGCCGCCGGCCGACCGTCGGGTGCTCGGGAGCGCGAAGGGGCGCCCGCATGATCCTGGTGATCGACAACTACGACAGCTTCACGTTCAACCTGGTCCAGGCGCTCGAGGCGGCCGGTGCGACGGTGAAGGTCGTGCGCAACGACGCAATCGACCGATCGGGGATCGAGTCGCTCGCGGGCGACGAGGCGGCAGACCTGAAGGGCATCGTGATCTCGCCGGGCCCCAGCGATCCCGACCACGCCGGCGTGTCGATGGACGCCGTCCGCGTCGCCAGCGAGCGGGGGATCCCGCTCCTCGGTGTCTGCCTCGGGATGCAGTCGATGGCGCAGGCCTACGGCGCCACGATCGTCCGCGCCCCGACGCTGGTCCACGGCGAAGCGGCCGCCGTGACCCACGACGGCGCCGGTCTGCTCGCAGGCATGCCGCCGGAGTTCATGGGCGCCCGCTACCACTCGCTGTGCGTCGATCCCGCCACCCTCCCGCCGGAGCTGCGCGTGACTGCCATGAGCGAGGAGGACCAGGTCGTCATGGGCCTGCGGCACGTGGCGCTCCCGCTCGAGGGCGTCCAGTTCCACCCCGAGAGCGTGCTCACCCCGCAGGGCCCGCACCTCCTCGCCAACTTCCTGCGACAGGCCGGCGAGGGCGAGGCGGCACGGCTCGACGCGGCGACCGGCTCCTTCGCGACAGCGGGCCTCGCCGATCCCGTCGTCGATCCAGTCGTCGAGGCCACTCGATGAGCGAGGGCGTTCGATGAGCGAGGCCGTCCGCGCCGCGCTCGCGGCCGTCGTCGAGGGCCGCAGCCTCTCGATCGATGAGGCGCGGCTCGCAATGGGCGCCGTCATGGACGGCGAGGCGACGCCGGCGCAGCTGGCGGCCCTGCTCGTCGCCCTCCGTATGCGCGGCGAGACGGTCGAGGAGCTGGCCGGGTTCGCCTCTGCCATGCGCGAGCGGGTGCTTCGCGTCGACGCCCCGGAAGGCACGATCGACGTCGTCGGGACCGGCGGCGACGGCTCGGGCACGTTCAACATCTCGACCGCCTCGGCGCTCGTCGTCGCGTCGACCGGCGTGCCGGTGGCGAAGCACGGCAACCGCGCGATCACCTCGCGCAGCGGCTCCGCCGACGTGCTCGAGGCCCTCGGCGTCCGGATCGATCACACGGCGGCGTCGGCGGCGGCGAGCCTGCGCCGGCACGGCTTTGCGTTCCTCTTCGCGCCTGCCTTCCATCCGGCGATGAAGCACGCCGGGCCGACGCGTCGCGAGATCGGCATCCGCACGTCGTTCAACCTGATCGGGCCGCTCACGAACCCGGCCGGTGCTCGGCGCGCGCTGATCGGTGTGGGCGCCTCCGACACCGCGGCGCGCATCGCCGAGGTCGCCGGCGTGCTCGGCACCGACCGGACGCTCGTCGTCCACGGCGCCGGGGTCGACGAGCTGCCGCTCGACGGGAGCGGGGTCCTGTACGACGTCGCCGACGGTGGAGTGGAATCGCGCCAGGTCGACGCGTCGTCGCTCGGTCTCGGCAGGGCGCCGACGAGCGCGCTCGCCGGCGGGACTGCCGCGGAGAACGCCGCGATCGTCGAAGCGGTCTTCGCCGGCGCGACGGGTCCGCGGCGGGACGTGGTCCTCCTCAACGCGGGAGCGGCACTCGTCGCCGCGGGGGTGGCCCGCGAGATCGACGAAGGGATCGAGGCGGCGCGCGCCGCGCTCGACGCGGGAAGCCCGGCCAATCTCCTGGCAAGGCTCCGCTCGGAGAAGGTCGCCGCCGACGAGCTCGCGGCGGCAGCGCCGGCCCCGGCATGACCCTCACGACACAGGCCACGCGCTCGAGCCCGGCCAGGCCCAACGGCCGCAATGGCGCCCACCGGTCGCGGGCCGATCGCCGTGGCGTCGTGGGCGAGATCGCCGATCGGCGGCTCGCGGATGTGCGACCACAGCTTGATGCGATCGATCCAGCCGAGCGGCGCAGGCTGGTCGCCGCCGCGCCCGGCGTTCGGCCGTTCGCGCTGCCTCTCGCGGCGCCCGGGCTGCACCTCATCGCCGAGGTCAAGCGCCGCTCACCGTCGGCGGGGGTGATCGCGGCGACGTCGGAGGATGTCGTCCCCAGGGCTCGCGCCTACCAGGCGGGCGGGGCGGCGGCGATCTCGGTGCTGTGCGAGCCGCACTGGTTCGGCGGGTCGGTCGAGGACGTCCGCGTGATCCGCTCAAAGGTCAGCGTGCCTGTTCTCGCCAAGGAGTTCGTCGTCGACGCACGACAGCTCGACCTGCTTCGCGCGGCCGGCGCCGACGCCGTCCTCTTGCTCGCCGTCCTTCATCCGCGCCGGACGTTGGCCCGCATGGTCGATCGCGCCTTCGAGCTTGGGCTCGAGCCGCTCGTCGAGGCCCATGACGAGCGTGAGCTCGACGCGGCGCTCTCGACGAACGTGCGGGTCATCGGCATCAACAACCGCGACCTGCGGACGCTCGACGTCGACCCGGAACGGGCGCCGCGGCTCCGCGAGCTCGTGCCCGAGGACCGCCTGGTGGTTGCCGAGTCCGGCGTGAAGGACGCGGCGACCATCCGGAGCTGGCGCGCCCTCGGCTTCGATGCCGCGCTCGTCGGCGAGACGCTGGTCCGTTCCGCCGATCCCAGCGCCGCGGCCCGCGCCTTCGTCCAGGCCGGAACCCACCCGGCCGACCCGGTCGAAGCGGCACGGGCTGCCCTGGTCAAGATCTGCGGCATCACCGACGCGGCCGGCGTCGAAGCGGCCATTCGCGCCCGGGCAGATGCCATCGGGCTCAACCTCGTCCCAGGCACGCCGCGCGCCCTCGAGCTCGACGAGGCTGTCGAGCTTGCCCGCCTGGCCCGTGCCATCGCGTCGCCGGAGCGCCGCCCCCGGATCGTCGCGATCACGGTCGACCTGTCAGCCGAGGCGCTCAACGCGATCGCCCGCGCCATCGACGCCGATGCGGTGCAGCTCAACGGCGGCGAGCCGGTCCAGCTGCTGTCCCGGCTCGACCGACCGGCCCTGAAGGTGCTCCACCTGCCACCCGCCGGCGCACCGGCCGCGCCCTTGGCGAGCGAGGTCATCAGTCGGGCTCGGGCGTATCTCCGGGCGGGCGCGAGCCAGGTCTTCCTGGACACCTCCGGCGGGCCGCACCCTGGCGGCACGGGCCGGCGCGCCGATCCGGAGCTCGTCGCGGCGGTCGCACTGGAAGTGCCGGTCGTGCTCGCCGGCGGGCTCGACGCTGCGACCGTGGGCGGCGCGCTCCGCAGCGCCGCCGCCGTGGCGGTCGATGTCGCCTCCGGCGTCGAGGCGCCGAGGATCCGGGATCGCCGGCCGACGAAGGTGCCATTGAAGGTCGCCCTCTTCGCCAAGCGGGCGCGCGCGGCTCGCCTCGATCGACCGAACCTCCCCTGGCGACCGACCCCGGTCGACCCAGCCCTGGTCGAGGCGAACGAGCGCGGTCGTTGGGGCCTCGATCGCCAGTTCGGCGGTCGGTACGTGCCCGAGACGCTGGTGGCGGCGCTGGAACAGCTCGAGCGGGCATACGCCGCGCTCCGCCACGACCCGCGCTTCTGGGCCGAGCTGCGGGAGCTGCTCGCCCGCTTCGCCGGTCGGCCGACGCCACTCTACCGGGCGGACCGGTTGGCGGCGCGCGTCCTCGAGCAGGCCCGTGGCGCGGCCACCGGCGGCTCAAACCCGACCGGCCTGCGGCTGTACCTGAAGCGCGAGGACCTGGCGCACACCGGCGCCCACAAGATCAACAACGCCCTCGGCCAGGCGCTGCTCACGCGCCGCCTCAGAAAGACGCGGGTCATCGCCGAGACCGGCGCGGGCCAGCACGGCGTGGCGACCGCGACCGCGTCCGCGCTGCTCGGGCTGCCGTGCGTCGTGTACATGGGCGCGGAGGACATCGAGCGCCAGCAGCCGAACGTGCTCCGGATGCACGCGCTCGGGGCCGAGGTCCGCCCGGTCCACAGCGGCAGCGCGACGCTCAAGGACGCGATCAACGAGGCGATGCGCGACTGGGTGACGAACGTCGAGACGACGCACTACGTCCTCGGCTCGGCGATGGGCCCGCACCCGTACCCGACGATCGTCCGCGACCTGCAGCGCCGGATCGGCGACGAGGCCGCCGTCCAGCTCGCCGAGGCGGAGGGCCGCCTGCCGGACCTCGCGCTGGCCTGCGTCGGCGGGGGCTCGAACGCGATCGGCCTGCTCAGCCGGTTCATCGGCGAGCCGTCCGTGCGCTTGGCTGTGGCCGAGGCCGCGGGGGAGGGGATTGCTACCGGACGCCACGCGGCGGCCCTCGCCGGCGGCACGCCGGGCATCCTCCACGGCGCCCGCTCGATGATGCTCCAGGACCGGGACGGCCAGGTCGTCGAGGCGATCTCGGCGTCAGCAGGGCTCGACTACCCGGGGGTCGGCCCGCAGCTGTCCGCGCTCCATGCCGCCGGCCGCCTCGAGCTGGCGGCCGCGACCGACGACGACGCCTTCGCGGCGATGGCCCTGACGGCCGAGACGGAGGGCATCCTGCCGGCGCTCGAGACGGCGCACGCGATCTCCGCGCTGCCGCGCCTGCTCGCGGGCACGGAGGGCAGCGGCGCTCCGTACCCGGCCGACGCGCTCGTGCTGCTCGGATTCTCCGGGCGCGGCGACAAGGACCTCGCGTCGTTCGGCAAGTGGCGGGAGCGACAGGCATGAGCGCCTCCGGAGCGCGCCGCATCGGCGACGCGTTCGACGCGGCGCGGCGGGCGGGGCGCACGGCGCTCGTGCCGTACGTCGTCGCGGGCTACCCGGACCTCGAAGGGAGCTACGCGGCGGCCATCGCGTGCATCGACGCGGGGGCCGACCTTCTCGAGGTCGGCCTGCCGTACTCCGATCCGCTCGCCGATGGAGCGACGCTCCAGCGCGCGTCCGCGGCGGCGCTCGCGGCCGGCGCGACGTTCGACCGCTCGATCGAGCTCGTTCGACGGATTGCTGCCGCCCGCCCGAACGTTCCGCTCGTGCCCATGTGCTACGCCAACCAGGTGATCGGCGGCGGCGATGGTCGCGAGGCCGCCGGTCGCCTCGCGGACGCCGGCGCCTCGGGGATCATCGTCGCGGACCTCACGCCCGACGAGGGCGCGCCGTTCGAAGCGGTCGCGGATGCGGCCGGCCTCGCCGTCGTCTACCTCGTCGCTCCGACGACGCCGCCCGAGCGGCGCCGCTGGATCGCGAATCGCGCCTCCGGCTTCCTGTACTGCGTCTCGCTCGTCGGCGTGACGGGTGCCCGCAGCAGCCTGCCGCCGCAGGTCGCGCGCCTGGTCCGCGACGTCAAGGCCGCGTCGCCGATCCCGGTCGGCGTCGGTTTCGGGGTGAGCCGTCCCGCGCACGTCAGAGCCCTCGCGAAGGCTGGCGCAGACGGCGTGATCGTCGCCTCGGCGCTCGTCGATGCCCTCGGTCCTGACGGGCGCGACGTCGCCGGGCTGTCGAGACTCGTGGGCGCGTTGCGGAGTGCGGGGACGGCAGCCCCGGCCTAGCCTCTCCGTCGACGATCGGGAGGTCGAGCTGGAGGATTGACGATGGCGGAACGCGGCGAACCGAAGCGATCCCGGCCCGAGTTCAGCGACGAGGAGCTCAAGATCATCGGCCAGAACATCGATCTGCTGCAGCCGTACATCTCGAGCGATCGCATCCTGCGCTCGTTTCTCGCCATCGCCCTCGTGCTCGGGCTCGTCGCTCACGTCGCTGGCTACCTCATCAAGGTCGGGGCGGCGGACGAGCCCTGGCGGCTGGTCGGGGACCTCATCTACGCGCTTGGTTTCGCGCTCTGGACAGGCACCGTCGTGGTGTTCTTCGTGCAGGTATTTCCCGAGGCGAAGCGCCGCCAGCTCGAGCGAGCCATCGCCGCCGTCGAGGCGCTGAAACGCAGTGGCCGCGGATAGGAGGAGCCGAGCGAGTGTCGCGATCGTGAATGAGCGCCTCGCCGTCGCCCTCGAGTCGGCGCCGAAGAAGACGTTCGCGACCGCGCTCGACTGGCCGGGCTGGTCACGCTCCGGGAAGACCGACGAGCTTGCGGTCGATGCGCTGCTGGCGTACGGACCGAGGTACGCACCGATCGCCACGGCCGCCGGCCTGCCCTTCCCCGAGTCGTTCGATGTCGACGTCGTCGAACGGTTGGACGGCGGCTCGGGCACCGAGTTCGGGGTGCCGAGCCGGACGCACGAGCTTGACACTCGACCCGTCGACGGGACGGAGGCACTGCGCCTCGCGGCGGTCGTGGAGGCCGCCTGGGTGACCTTCGACAAGGTCGCCGCGAAGGCGCCGGCTGAGCTCCGCAAGGGCCCGCGCGGGGGCGGCCGCGACCGCGACAAGGTGGTCGGCCACGTGAACGAGTCCGACGGGTACTACGCCCGTGAGCTCGGGCTCAGCGTCAAGCAACCCTTCGCCGGCAACCGCGCCGCCGTGGCGTCACTGCGCGCCGACATGCTCGCGGTGCTACGCCAACCCTCGGATGGGCGCCCGATCGCCGGCCGCGAGTGGACCCAGCGCTACGCCGCCCGCCGGATCGCCTGGCACGCCCTCGACCACGCATGGGAGATCGAGGACCGCTCCGGGGAGGCATGATCGTCAACCGACGAGGGCCAGGGCCTCCTCGAAGGAAAGGGGATCCGGCGCTCGCGCAAGCCCGACTCGATGCGCGGCGTCACCGACGAGGTCCGACGCTGACCGGCCCTGAGCGAGGAGATCGCCGATCGAGGTCGTGCCGTCGGCCTTGCTGAGCTTGGCCCCGTCGGGGCGGCGGATCAGCGGGTGGTGGGCGAAGCGCGGTGGCGTCTCGCGGCCGAGCAATCGGGCGAGGCGGATCTGGTCGGGCGTGGCTTCGACGAGGTCCTCGCCGCGGACCACGAGGTCGATCCCGTGGCGGATGTCGTCGACCACCACGCAGAAGGCATAGGTCCAGTTGCCGTTGCGATCGAGGACCGGGAGGTCGCCGTCGGCCGAGACCGGAGCTGACCGAGCGCCGAGCAGGAGATCCTCCCAGCTCTCCTCGCCCGAGCCGAGCGCGGCTCGGAGGGTGAGGCCGGCGTGCTCGAGCCGACGACCGAGGCAACCGCCGGGACAGCCCGGCCCGATGAACGGCCGTCCATTGGCCGACAGCCACGCGGCGAACGTCGAGCGCGAGCAGTCGCACGCGTAGACCTCGGTGACGCGGCGCAGCCGCTCGAGCCCTGCCGCGTAGACCGCCCCGTTGTCCGACTGCCGAAACGAGGACGGGCCGCCGCGAAGCGCGTCCGGCGAGGGTGCATCGGCGGCGAGCCCGAGCCGGTCCAGGTCGTCGAGGAGGGCCACCTCATACTCGGGGCGACAGCGCTGCCGGTCGTGGTCCTCGATCCGCAGCAGGACCTGGCCGCCGAGCAGGCGTGCGTAACCCCAGACGTAGATCGCATTGGCGAGATGGCCGAGGTGGAGGCGGCCGGTCGGGGCCGGCGCGAAGCGAGTTGTCGGGCCGCCGCTCACGCGCTTGGCGGCTCCGGCGGCTCGTCCTCGTCGCGCCCAAGCCGCTCCCGCTCGGCGGCCTCAAGTGCCCGCGCCGACGCGATCAGGCGGCGGTAGATCGCCAGCAGGTGCACCTGCGACATCGGGCCCTCGTTTGCGATGGAGACGCGGAGCAGGACCTCACGCTCACGGTGGCGATCGCGGATCGCCCGTCGGCCGATGGCGGCCTTCTCGTGGCCGACGGCCCGCGCCAGCTCGGCGCGTTGATTGAGCAACCCCACGATCCGCCGATCGAGCTCGTCGATCTCGGCCCTGAGCCGATTGAGCTCCGGGCTCGAACGATCGGTCCGGCGCCCGCCTCCCGCCGCGCTCACGGCTTGCGCTCGAAGCGCTCCGCGAGCAGCTCGAGGGCTTCGTTGTAGCCCTGGGCACCGTGGCCCACGATCGACGCAATCGCCACGTCGGCGAGGAAGTTGACCTTGCGGAACGGCTCCCGCGTCGACGGATCCGTGAGGTGGACTTCGACAAATGGTTTCGCCACGCCGAGCAGGGCGTCGCGAAGGGCGACGGACGTGTGGGTCAGCCCGCCGGCATTGACGATCGCCGCGTCGAAGTCCCGTTCATGGATGCGATCGATCAGCACGCCCTCGTGGTTCGACTGGACGAAGATGATCTCCATGTCGAGCTCGACCGCCCGGCGGCCGAGCGCGGTATGGATGTCGTCGAGCGTCTGCGTGCCGTAGATCTCCGGCTCGCGCGTGCCGAGCAGGTTCAGGTTCGGCCCATTCAGGATCAGGATGCGGTTCCCATGCCCGCGGGTCACGAGCGGACGGCCGTGACAGCAGCCCCGGCCGCGGCTGTCGAAGGGGACCGCCGCCCGGCGAGCACGGTGGTGGCGACTGCCTGAACGAGATCCTCCGGGACGTCCGCGTCGATCGCCCAGCCGTCAGCGGTGGGCAGGACCCAGCGCAGCGCGCCGGCGGCATGTTTCTTGTCGAGCCCAAGCGTATCGAGCACCGACGCCGGGTTCAGCGAGAGCGGGGCCACGCCAAGCTCGAGCCGATCGAGCAGCCGCTCGATCCTCTCGGCGCGGTCCGTGGGCGTGACGCCGCGCTCGACCCCGATCCGGGCTGCCGCCCGGAGGCCGTAGGCCACGGCCTCGCCGTGGAGGAGGTCGCCGAACCCGGCCGCCGCTTCGATGGCGTGTCCGAGCGAATGCCCGAGATTCAGCGCGACCCGACCGGAGCTCTCGCGCTCATCGGCGAGGACGACGTGGACCTTGGCCCACGCGGCGCGCTCGACGACCTCGGCCAGGGAGCCGGACTCGGTTGCGCTCGCGTCACCCGCGGCGATCGCCGGGCCATCGGTCTCGAGGACGGCGAACAGCCGCTCGTCCCCGAGCGCCGCCATCTTGACCGCCTCGGCGAGCGCCGCGCGGCGCTGGCGGACGTCCAACGTGGCCAGGACGGCCACGTCGACGACGATCGACGCCGGCTGATGGAACGCACCGACGAGGTTCTTGCCCTCGGGGAGGTCGACGCCGGTCTTGCCGCCGATCGATGAATCGATCTGCGCGACGAGCGTGGTGGGGACGTGGATAAGTGGGACACCGCGCAGCCATGTCGCGGCCAGGAAGCCCGCCGTGTCACCGAGCGCGCCACCGCCGACCGCGACGAGCGGCTCACGCCGCTCCACGCGCAGGCGCGCCAGCTCGCGAGCGGCGTCCTCGACGACCGACAATCGCTTCGCCGCCTCCCCTTGCGGGACGAGGACGCGCTCGACCGGCAGGCCGCTCGCCGCCAGCTCGTCGGCGAGCCTCGCCCCGACCGCAGCCCACGCGCCCGGCTCGGAGACGAGGATCGCGCGCCGTGCCTCGAGCTCGCGCAGCGCGGCGTCGACCTCGCGACCGGCGATGTTCTCGCCGACGACGAGCCGGCCGATCTTGGTGTCCGCTCGAAGAAGGACCGAACCGGCGGCGGCGGGAACGTCGAGCAGCTGATCAACGGCGGCGACCACCATCGCCAGCTCGGCGACACCACCGACCCGCGTGCCGGCCGCGTAGAAGTGGCCGCGCGACGCCCCGAGCTCGCGAATCGCGCCGAGGGGATCTCGTCCGGCGACGAGCGGTCGCACCGTCGGGCTGCGACGGAGGCGCTGCGCGACGACCTCCGGGCGGGCGTCGAGCCAGGCCACGCGGCGGTGGCGGAAGAGGCGCCAGCGATTGCGCGGGTCGACGATCGCGCCGCCGCCCGGGGCGATGACCCGGGTCAGGGCCGGACCCTGGTCGGGGACGCCGAGGCCCTCGATCGCCTCCCGCTCGCGCCGCCGGAAGCCAGCCTCGCCCTCCGCGGCGAAGACGTCGGGGATCCGGGCGCCGGCCTGGCGCTCGATGAGCTCGTCGAGGTCGACGAAAGTCGCACCGCGTCGGGCCGCGACCCGCCTGCCGACCGCGGTCTTGCCGCTGCCGGGCAGCCCGACGACGACCAGCTCCACCTCAATCGTCCCCGCCGGAGCCCGCCGTCCCGCCGTCAGAGGCGGCCCGCGTGGTCGCGGCCGCGGCCATGGCCGCGGCGCCGGTGGGCTCGAGCGGCGTCGCCAGCCGGTCGCGCCAGCGGGCCATCGATTCCTTGACCTCGGCCATGCTGTCGCCGCCCAGCTTCTCCAACGCGAACCGCGCCAGCGTGAGCAGCACCATGGCCTCGCCGACGATGCCCGCCGCGGGGACGACGCTGACGTCGCTCCGCTCGTAGTGCGCCTTCTCGACCGCCTCGCCGGTCAAGAGATCGGCGGAGGGCAGCGGGCGGGCGAGCGTCGAGATGGGCTTGACCGCGCCGCGAACCACGATTGGTTCGCCGTTCGACACACCCGCGGTCAGGCCACCGGCGTTGTTGGAGCGGTGGATCCAGCGGCCGGCCTCGCCGCGGCCCTCGATCACGTCGTGGACCTCCGAGCCGAAGCGCCGCGTCTGCTCGAACCCAAGCCCCAGCTCGACACCCTTGACGATGTTGATGCTCATCACCGCGGCGGCGAGCGCGGCATCGAGTCGCCGATCCCACTGGACGTAGCTCCCGAGCCCGATTGGGACACCCGTGGCAACCACCTCGAACACGCCGCCAACGGTGTCGCCGCGCTCGCGCGCCTCGTCGATGCGCGCGATCATCGCCGCCTCGGCCTCGGGATCCGGGCATCGCAACGGGGACGCGTCTGCTTCCTCACGAGATCGGGAGGCTCGCGCGGGATCCACCGCCACGCCACCGACCTCGGCGGTGAACGACCAGACGTCGATGCCCAGCTCGCGCAGGAACGCCCGCGCGACGCCGCCGGCGGCCACTCGCGCCGCGGTCTCGCGCGCGGATGCGCGCTCGAGCACGTTGCGGACGTCGTCGTGGCCGTACTTGAGCGCGCCGGCGAGGTCGCCGTGGCCGGGCCGAACGCGGGTCACCGGGGTCGAGCGCTTGTCGCCGCCCGCCGCCGCTTCGGCGAGCGCGGCCGCTTCCGCTTCGGACAGCGGCTCGACCTGCATCACCTTGGTCCAGTTCTCCGAGTCGCGGTTGGCGAAGAGGAGCACGATCGGGCAGCCGACCGGCCGGCCCTGCCCCCCCCCGCGC
>JACXTT010001036.1_pt1 | contig 47461 bp, 42 predicted proteins | sample 9270951 | NCBI WGS metagenome assembly JACXTT01 (sample SAMN15532306, study PRJNA645909) | rock metagenome | isolation source: weathered quartz diorite | place: Puerto Rico | collected 2017-06-21 | reverse complement strand
AATGCCACATCCTGAGGGTCAGCAGATCTTGACCTTTAGCTCTCCTGAGAGGGTCGTCACCAGCCGGATACCGCGAAAAACGCCGGACGGCAAGAAAACACCCATTCCCCGGATGAGCCTCAATTCGGGTTTCATCGGTGGCTGGTTGATGGTCTTTATCATTTCCGGAATCGGCAAAACTTTTTTCGTCGGTCGCCGTCTTTTGCAGTGGGAATTGGTGCTCCATCCTACTCACGAGGCCAGGCCATGACGGAAAAACACAATCGGCGGCGATTTTTGCAGACCTCCCTGACGGCCGGGACAGTTCTCACCCTGGCCAGCGCGAATTCGTCGCAAGGAGACATTCGCCAGGGCCCCCATCCGTTGGAGCAGGCCAATCCGACGGTTCAGCCAGGACGGGTTCGCTGGCACAACGATTTCACGGCGGCTTGCACGGCGGCAGGGCAGTCGGGCAAGCCGGTCTTCCTCTTTCACATGATGGGTCGGCTTGACGAAAAGTTCTGCTGAACTAACGCTCGATTGGCGAGAGCCGTGTTGTTCTCGCGCGAAGACGTCAGCAACTTCATCAACCAAAATTTCGAGCCCGCCTGGGAAATGGTTCGCCCGGTGCCTATCGTGCGCATCGATTTCGGCAACGGCAACGAGACGACGCGCACGCTGCACGGCAACATCGCCAGCTACGTGTGCGGCGCGGACGGCAAGATCGCGGACATCCTGCCCGGCATCTACACGCCGGCGGCGTACACCAGCGCGTTGCAAGGGCCGCGCGATCTGGCCGTCGCGCTTCGCCGATTGGAACCTGCGGACAAGCTCGCCCAGTGGCGGCAGCATCATCAGCAAAAGGCACAACTCTTGCGCCGTACCGCTCAGCAGGCTTTGCTCGCCGCACAGATCCGCATTCCCGATGTCGGCAAAGGCCGGATCGAACTACCCATCGAACGGCATGTGCGTCGCCCCATCATCGAGGCGGCGCCCGCGCCTCGGCCGCGCAATGCGGCGGAACTGGCCGCCTGGCAACCGCTGGCGACCGACACGCAACGCAACGAAACCGAACGCCGCCTGCTCATTCACGACCGGTTCGCGACCAGCGATCTGGTCCGCCCCGAGCAGATCAAACGCTGGCTGTACCGCGATGTTCTTCATGCAGATATCGACGATCCGCACCTGGGGCTCGGGGACGACTTCTTTGCGGATGTCGAACGTTGAAAAGTCAGTATCACAAAATCATGAAGCACAAAATCATGTCGCAACCGATGCCCTGATTTTGTGCACCATGATTTTGTGTGTTTCCCGCATGAGCCATCGCATTCAGGTCATTGATTCGCACACCGCCGGCGAACCGACGCGGGTTGTCGTCGGTGGCGGCCCCAACCTTGGTACCGGCACGCTGGCCCAGCGGCGTGATCGCTTTCGCGCCGAGTTCGACTCGTTTCGCTCCGCCATCGTCAACGAACCGCGCGGTTCCGATGTCATGGTTGGGGCGCTGCTGTGTCCGCCGGTCGATGCCACCTGTATCGCCGGCGTCATCTTCTTCAACAACGTCGGCTTTCTCGGTATGTGCGGACATGGCATGATCGGCATCGTCATCACGCTCCGACACCTGGGCAGGCTCGGCGCCGGAACGCATCGGCTCGAGACGCCTGTCGGCGTTGTCACGGTCGACTACGACGCCCGACAGCAAGTCGCCATCGAAAATGTGCCCAGCTACCGCCATCGCAAGGGCGTCGCCGTGCAAGTTGACGGCGTCGGTCCCATCATCGGCGATATCGCCTGGGGCGGGAACTGGTTCTTTCTCATCAATGAGCACGGCCAAGCGCTTGACATCGCCAACGTCGAAACGCTCACCAGCTTCACGTGGAAGATACGCCAGGCGCTTGCAGGGCAGGGCATCACCGGCGACAACGGCGCGGAGATCGATCATATCGAACTGTTCGGGCCGCCGCGTGATCCGAAGGCCCACAGCAAGAATTTCGTACTCTGCCCTGGCAAGGCGTATGATCGTTCCCCCTGCGGCACCGGCACGAGCGCCAAGATCGCGTGCCTCATTGCTGACGGCAAGCTCAAGCCCGGCGATATTTGGCGGCAGGAGAGCATCGTCGGCACCTGTTTTGATGCTTGGGCCACGCTCGACGGCTCGCGCATCGTGCCACACTTCCGCGGATCGGCGTACATCATTGCCGAGGCGAACTTGCTGCTTGACGAGGGCGATCCGTTCCAATGGGGCATTTCGTAGGGACAAGCTGCCAGCTTGTCCGCTTGGCGTGGTAGGGGACAAGCTGCCAGCTTGTCCGCTTGGCGTGGTAGGGGACAAGCTGCCAGCTTGTCCGCTTGGCGTGGTAGGGGACAAGCTGCCAGCTTGTCCCTACGCTCATAGCATGTCCGCCTTTCTCGCCAAGCATTGGTTTCTGCTCGTTCTCGTGCTGGGAGTCGCTCTGGGGGTGGCGGCGCCTGACGCGCTGCGCACCGTGACGGATTACTGGGAGCCTCGCTTGGCGGTCGCGTTCGCGCTCTTCCTCATGGCCTGGACGATGCCGACGCAGTCGCTCGTCTCAGAGATGCGGCAACCCAATGCGTCGATGTGGGCAGTCTTCCTGAGCTACGGCCTGGTCCCGGCAAGCGCTTGGCTGTTTAGCCAATTTGCCCCGCTCGACGTCCAGATCGGCCTGATCCTCATCAGTGCCGTTCCGTGTACCCTCTCCTCGGCAATTCTGTGGACGCGCATGGCCGGCGGCAACGAGGCAACCGCCCTTATGACCGTCCTGGGCACCACTTTCACGAGTTGGTTCCTGACTACCGGCTGGCTCGTGTGGCTCACCGGCACGGAGATCGAACTCAACGTCTTCGCCATGATGGTCGATCTCGTTCTCAGCTTGATCGTCCCCGTTTTCGTCGGCCAGGCGCTGCGCCTGATTCCGCAGTGCGTGGAGATCGCCGAGCGCCACGTCGTCTTGCTGGGTGTCTTGTCGCAATGCTGCATCCTGGCGATCGTCATCAAAGCCGGCGTCATCGTCGGGACCAAGTTGCACGGGGACGGCGCTTTGGACGTGGCGGCGACCTTCCTGTGGAGCGTTGGCCTGGCGGTGTCGCTGCACCTGTTCGCTCTCGCGAGCGGTGTCATCACCGCTCGTTGGATCGGCCTCGATCGCGGCCGACAGATCGCGGTCGCGTTTGCATCGAGCCAGAAGACACTACAAGTGGCCCTGGTACTGTACGACCAATATTTCAGCGCTCGCTTCCCGTTTGCCGTGTTGCCGCTCCTGTTCTATCACATCGGCCAGCTGCTGCTTGATACGGTGATTGCCACGCGAATCAGGAGTCAGGGATCAGGAGTCAGCAGCCCGATGAGTGCCGATTCCTGACTCCTGACCCTGACTCCTGACTCCTGACTCCTATCATGAAAGAAACGATCCTTGCTCTTCGCATAAAGAAGAACCTTCATGGCGAACGATCCGTATTCCCCCTGTCCGTGCGGCAGCGGCAAGAAATTCAAGTGGTGTTGCCAGCCGATCCACGAGCAGATTGCCAGCATCTATGCCATGAACGAAGGAGGGCAGCATGAGGCCGCCTTGCGCGGCATGGCGGATCTGGTCGAGCAGCATCCGACCAACCCCGAAGCATGCGGGCGACATGCGTTGCTCCTTTATCAGAACGGCAAAGCCGCGGATGCGGAAAAGGCGCTCGACAAGGCCTTCGAGCTGTTTCCGACCTATCCGTTCGGCTACTTCCTCAAGGCCCACTTCCGCTTGAATGAAGGGGAAATCGGCGGCGCCTTGGTGCTCTTTCGCAAGTCCGCGGAGTCTTATGACCCCAACGCTCGAGAGTTGCTCGCCGACATCTACAGGAAGGTCTACGACTGCGAGATGAAGATGAACCGGCCGATCGCCGCCCGCGCGGCGGCGGAGCTGGCGCTGCGCTGCGATCCCGCCAACGAGAACCTGCGGCAAGGGATCGCCAACGTCTTCAACAAGGAAAACCCGAACCTGCCCGCCAGCGCCGTAGAGGCACATACGTTCAAGGTGTTGCCCGCGTCGGCCTCGGCCGACCGCCGAGCGGCCTGGGACACCGCACTCAAGACCGGCGGCAGCCCGAAGTTGGCCGACGCGGTCAAGGCATTCGAGCAATTGACTCAGGGGGAACACGTCGAGGCGGCCGCCTGGTACAACCTCGGCCTATGCCAAGCGTGGACGGGGAACAACTCGGCCGGCGTTGCGGCGCTCGATCAATATGTCCAGGCGGAAACCGATGAGGCGCAGGCGGGACAGGCCTGGGCCCTCGCCGAGCTGTTGCTATTCGGCCACGGCATGGAGGATCAGGCCGACGTGGTCGAGCATTCGATCTTTTTCGGCGTACGCGATCCGAAGGCGTTCGTCGCCGAGTTGGGGGCCTTGGAACGAGAGGGGTTGCTCATCGGCGCACAAGTCAATCAAGAAGAGGGTGTCCTGCACGCGACCATCCTCGAGCAACCCGGCCCGGCGTTGACGCCCGAACTCGCGGCGCGCCAGAACCTCAAGCCCGCCGCGCACGTCGTCCTGATGGGGACACTCGTCCAGCTGTCCCACAACCAGAAGGAGTCGCTCGAAGGAGTCTTCGAGCGATTCAAGGCCAAGCTCGGCGATGTCATCGTTCAATCGCAGGCGATTCGCGGGCCCGCCAAGTTCGTCGATGCCGTTGCCGAGGCCATTGCCGCTCCGCGCAATGCCACAAGTCAGGAAGACGCCCAGGAGCGCATCCGCGCCGGCTTCGAGAAGTTTTTTGAGGAGGTCTGGATTCACCGTCCGCTCAAGAGCGTCGGCAATGTTCCTCCCATTGATGCCGTCGGCCACCGGACCTTGCGCAAGAAGCTGCGCGGCGCCGTGCAATTCATCCGCGAATGCGGCGAGCTGGCGAAAGTCCCGTACGACTTCGATCGGCTGGCGCGGAAACTGAATCTTCTCAACGCCACAGGTAGTGTTGCGACGGACGGCGCGGCGAAGATCGACATCAGCGCGCTGAACGCCGCCGAGCTGGCCGCCCTCAAGACCGACACCCTCAACTCGGCCGATATGGATCAAGCGTTCCTGTCGGCGGTCAAGCTCGACGCCAAGGAGATCGCCGGCGCGTTCGCGGCCAAGCTCGTCGAGCGGCCCGCGTATCCTGAGCGGACGGATCGCTTCCCGCTCTTCCAGCTGCTCATTGGCCAGGCGATAACGAACAGCAACCTCGATGCGGCGCTCGACTATGTCAACGACGGCGAACGCGATGACTGCGAGAGGAACGAAGGCCGACGCCGCAACGACTACGCATTTCGTCGCGCCCAGGTTCACGCCAAGCGTGGCGAATTCGACGACGCCGAGCGCGTCTACGACGGCCTGATTGCACGGGCGCCAACCGACATGAACTATCGCATCGATGCCGCCCAGACGATGGTGTCCGCCCGGCAATCCGCCAAGGCGATGAAATACGCGAAGGAAGGGCTGGCGGCGGCGCTCAAGCAGAATAATCGCGACGTGGAAAGGCACTTCAAGGAACTGATGGCGGCGGCACAAAAGAGCTGAGTAATCCTGGCGCCTCCGGCAAGTTCAAGCTTCGAGGCGCAACATCCTCGATTGGGGTCAGGTTCAAGATTCGTTGCACGAGACCCCCCCCGCCCCCAACCTTGGGCAAGGAATTTCATCCCTGGCCTCATGCACTTATCAAAAAGCCTCGGGTTCTTGAGAGGTCTGCGAAGAATTCACTTCATGCCAACCAAACACTGTGCAAAGTTGAGGCATTCATGGAATGTTCCGCGCGGAACACTGACGAAGTAGTAACCAAATCCGACATTGCATATGCGGCAGATGCACATTACGCGCGACGTTTCGCCGCCACCTCCGGGTTCACCCACGCCGGCAACGGCTGCCCCGTCACGCCTGCAATGACGTTCCGCGCACAGATCTCCGCCATCTTGTTGCGCGTCTCCACTGTCGCGCTGGCGATGTGCGGCGCGATCACCACGTTTGGCAACTGCAACAGCGGATCGTCCATGCTCGGTGGTTCCGGATCGGTCACGTCGAGGCCCGCTGCGAAGATCGTGCCGCTCCGCAATGCCTCGACGAGCGCTCGTTGATCGATCAGTGGGCCGCGTGCCGTGTTGATCAGTACCGCCGAGCGCTTCATCGTCCTGAACTGGGCCGCCCCGATCATGGCGCGCGTCGCATCGTTGAGATCGGTGTGCAGCGAGACGAAATCCGACTCGCGCAGCAGCATCGGCAGATCGACTTGCTTCGCGCCAAGCTCGGCCTCCGCGTGCGCGTTCTTGTAGACATCGTGATACAGCACCTTCATGTCCCAGCCGCGCTGGCAGCGCCGCGCCAGCGCGAAGCCGATGCGGCCCATGCCGACGATGCCAAGCGTGCGCCCGGCGAGATCCTGGCCGAGATGGCCGAGCGGTTCCCAGGTCTGCCATTGGCCCGACAGCGTGTATTGATGCCCCTCGACGACGCGGCGCGCGGCAGCGATCAAGAGGCAGAATGCCATATCGGCGGTCGCGTCGGTCAGGACGCCGGGCGTATTGCCGACGGCGATGCCGCGCTCGGTGCAAGCGGGCACGTCGATGTTGTTGAACCCAACGGCGAAGTTGCTGACGACCTTCAATCGCGGGGCGCGATCGAGCACGGCGGCGTCGAGCTTGTCGGTCAAGAGGGAGACGAGGCCGTCGATGCTCGCGAGCTTGGCGCGCAGGATGTCGGCGGCAGGGGGCAGGGCGTCAGGCCAGACTTCGGTGTCGCAGGCAGCGCGAATCAGAGCGAGACCGGCTTCGGGGAGGATGCGCGTGACGAAGACCTTCGGCTTGGTCGGCATGAGAAAGGATCTCGCGGTTTACGTTTAGCGCTCGCATGGCGCCGCGCGAGCGCTAAACGTAAACTGGGTGGGGGGTCTACTTGGCCGCCGTCACCGACACGATCTTCGTCTGCGTCACGCCGGTGCTGGAGCGGATGCGGATGGTGTGCTCGCCGGGTTGCACGACGCGCGCCTTCCAGAGGACGGTGCTGTACAACTGATTGTCGGCCAGCGCGGCGACGGGCTGCACCGCCTTGCCTTCGGTGCGCTCCATGCCGGCGGGAAGTTCCAGGGTAAGCGTCTGCCCGACGGCCGGGTCGCCGACGACCGCGGAGATCGTGCAAACTTTGCCGGGCTCGAAGGAGCCCCCCAGGCCGAACTGGAAGCGGCCTTCGCTCTCCGGCGCGACGGCGATGCCTTCGCCGTAGACGTAGGCGAGCTCGCGCTTCGTGCCAGCCTTGAGTTCCTTGACCGGCCAGAACATGCCGATGGCCGAATCGAACATGGCGGGCGTTGCCGGCATGTCCCAGGCGTTGAAGCCCTGGCCGTGCCGCGTCAGCACGAGCTTGCTCATCTTCTCGTACTTGCCGCCGACGCTGAGCGTCAGGTGGGCGACGTAGCCGGGCGCCTTGAGGTTTGGCACTTGCAGCATTTGCAGGTAGGGGGGGAGCGTCTTGCCTTCGAGCGTCATGCCGTCGAGGATCTTGTCGGGGTGCGTCACGGGGGCGGCGAACAGGCAGCCGTCGTTGTTGATGACGTAGGTGTCCATGTAGACGCGCACGCCAACCTGGTGCGATTTCATCCCCTTGTTCTCGACTGTGTAGGTGAGGAGGACGTTGTTCATCAGCCGTTTCTGGCCGGCGGCTTTCGCCTTGGACGGGTGCAACTCCATCGTCTGGGTGATGCGCACATCGCCGTTGACCCAGACGGTCATGTTGCCGTCGCGCGGCTTGCCGCTGGGCCCCTTGGGCAACGGCGCATTAGCGATCTCGATGCGACCGCCGCCACCGGGATTGAAGGGGCTGTGGACCTGGCCGTTAATCATGAAGCTGGGGAAATGGCTCAGGTGCAACGGCTCATTGCGGATGGTGGTGACATTGACGTAGAGGTTGCCCTGCGCCGAGAAGTGGATGCGTTTGACCGGATCGATGGCCCCGGTGTCCTCGACCTCGGCAACGACGGCCTTTTCGTCGGTGATCTTGACGCTGAACTTCGGCTTGGCGGGCTCCTGAGCTTGCACCTGGAGCGACATGAATGCGAACAGAGTGATGGCAGCGGAAATTCGCAATAGGTTTGTCATCATGAGAAGCTCCTCGTATGTGCGTCCGAAGTATTCGTTTAGCGTTCGCGCGGCGCCGCGCGAACGCTAAACGAATACTTCAGACACTTCGCCCCTTATACAACTGTCGCCCCAGCACTGGGTCGCGGCCCGTGAAGTCGCCCGGCTCCTTGTCGCGGCTCAGGCAGCGCACGTACATCTCCAGCTTCGCATCCAGGTCGTCCGCGTGATGGATGATCAAGCACTCCGGGATCAATGGCAGCTTCGGCGAGCCCCACTCCGGCAATGCCAGGTGCGTGACGATGATGTGCTCCAGAAGGTGCACCAGCTCCGGGTTCACATCGCCCAGCTCGCGGGCCGTGTCGCGCACCAGGTCGCGACCCAGCATCAGATGCCCGAACAGACGGCCGCTCACGGTGGGCTGCACGCTCTGCACATCCTCATTGAACTCGATGGTGCGGCCAATGTCATGCAAAATCGCCCCGGCCATCACCAGGTCGCGGTTGAGCGGCGGCTGCAAGTCAGGGTAGGCGGTGCCGTACTTGTCCGCCAGGTGAAGACACGTGTGCGCCACCGACAGCAGATGCTCCAGCAATCCCCCCGCGAACGGGTAGAAGTGCTTCTGCGTCGCCGGCACGTTTTTCAGCTGCGACTTCTGCCGATCGAGGAGCGTCAGCACCAAGCGGCGCAGCGGCACGTCGTCGATCTGGCTCTCCGCCAGCTTCCACAGCTCCTGGAACATCGCCTCCGGATCGTAGCGCGAATGTTCGACGAAGTCGAACGGGTTGAAGCCGGCCGTCTTGTCGTCGTCGTTAACGTGGCGAATATTGCTGGGCTCGATCTGCGGCCCGTAGGTAGGATGCTCCTGATAAACGCCGCGAATCTTGAAGAACTGTCCCTGCTGCCAATCCGATTCGCAGGCGTCCCACCACTCGCCGTCGCTCCAGACCATGATGGTCGCGGTACGAGCGGAATCGCGGAAGCGGCAAGTGAAGAACGGCTTGCCGTCACGCCGCGCCGCGCGGGTGCGCTCCGCCAGCAGGGCAAAGAAGTCGCCTTGCTTGCCCGCAGCCAGCTCCGACAGACGCACCAGCGGCGGCTTCGTTTTCGGCATGACGATTGGTTCCGCGAGGACGAAATGCCACACCGTTATAGTTTACCAGCGGGAAGTTGGGGCACAAGACAAGAAATGAATTCAAGAACAACCGAACAACCGAACAACCGGAGGTTCATTTGTTGCTTGGACGGCGTGGCCGATTGCGGCGTTTTGGAGCCCCCGGCGGTTGCCATTTTTCCAGGACGACGGCATGGCCCAGCTTGTCCTGACGTTCTCTCAGGCGCAGCTTGAATCTCGTGCCGGCAGGTTCCTGGTGCGTCTCGGCGATTTGCGGCCACATTGACACGAGCATGGCGAGCTTTTCCGCGGACGTCTTTTGATGAAGTGTCTTGCTGAACAGGATGTGAGTCACCTTGTGCTCGATGCAAAGCGCGGGGAGTTTGCCTCCGCGATTCGATTTCTTGGCGTTGTCGCTGGTGATGACGACCCAGCCGCCTTCCTTGCCGAATTGCGGGACCCATTGATTGTCGGGAGTTCCTTCCTCGAAAACGTCTTTCAAGTGCTTGAAGTGGGGTACGCCTGGGACAAGTTCCAACAACTTTTCCATCATGGGCTTGCCAAGGCATTCGTCAAATAGGAATTTCGCGGGCGTACTCACGTTGCGCTCTCATGCAGCCGTTCTTCCCAGATAGTTGACCACGAACTTATAAGCCGCTTCCACCTCTTCCTTCGGAATCCCGTAGGCTTTCGATGCAGGCTCGATGCCGCCTTCAACGAGAACAGATTCCCAGATGGTCATTGCCGAATATCTGCTGGGGAGCAACGGTTCTCCGAACCTGAAGCGCGGGTCCATGGTGATTTCGACATTGTCAGCCGACTTGAAAATCTGGTAGCGACTGGCAAGGCCGTTCACGTCGAAGGAGAGATCTTTCAAATAGAATTCGACGAAGTTGAACAGTTTCTGGCCGCGATGGGCGCCGGATGCCTCGATGAACTCGTCCATGTCATCGCTGGATCGCTTGATGACCAGAGTGTCGCCGAGAAGGAAGGTGACGTGCCGCATGGCAAACGGATAACTCATGCCAAGATGATCCTTGGCGAACTTGACTGCTTGCTTGATCTTCTGGAGCCCGATTTTCTTTTGCAGCCGGATCTCCCGAATCGCCAGCGTCTGCACCAGGTCAAGGAAGCCAACCAGTTTTTCATGAGGATCGTACTGGGGGACGACTACCGACTCCCCACGTTTATTGCCAAAAAGCCAACGCGCAAGCAGCGGTGGAGAAACCCTGGCGAACAAGGCGGCTTCGGAGATGGTGTAGATTCCGGTTCCGAGTTTCTTCTGCAACTTTGCGATCATGACTCCGTCCTCCCTTGAACGGTGCAGGCCGTTCTCCAAAAGCAGAGCAACCCAGGGCTTCGCCATGCTCAGCCCTGGGCTTCAATCTGCAATTCGAAATCTCAGTTCTTACGCGCTCTTCTTATCGCTGATCTTCTTGTCGAACATCGATTCCGTGCCGCGAATGACGCCTTCGGTGACAAGGAATTTGCCCTTCACTTCCATTTCGGGCAATTCGTACATCAGGTCGGTCATGACATCCTCGACAATGCTGCGCAGGCCGCGTGCTCCGGTGTCGCGCTCACGGGCGCGCTTGGCGATCAGGGCGAGCGCGCCGGTGGTGAATTCCAGCTCGGAGCCTTCCATCTCGAATAGCTTCTTGTACTGCCGCACGAGAGCATTGCGCGGCTCAGTCAGGATGCGCGTCAAAGAAGCCTCGTCGAGCGGGTCGAGGGGGGCCAGCACCGGCAGCCGGCCGATGAACTCGGGGATCATGCCGAAGTCGAGCAGGTCGTCGCTGGTGACGTGGCTGAGGACTTCGCCGAGCTCGCGTTCGCGGTGTTCGGGGTTGGAGCCGAAACCGATGGTCTTCTTGCCGAGCCGGCGGGAGATGATGTCGTCGAGACCGACGAACGTGCCGCCGCAGATGAACAATATGTTGGTGGTATCGACCTGGATGTACTGCTGTTCGGGGTGCTTGCGTCCGCCTTGCGGGGGGACGTTGCTGACGGTGCCTTCGAGCATCTTGAGGAGGGCCTGCTGGACGCCTTCGCCGGAGACATCGCGGGTGATGCTGACGTTTTGCGTGGTCTTGGCGATCTTGTCCACCTCGTCGATGTAGACGATGCCGCGCTGGGCGGCTTCGATGTCGAAATCGGCGGCGTGGAGGAGCTTCAAGAGGAGATTTTCGACATCTTCGCCGACGTAGCCGGCTTCGGTGAGGGTGGTGGCGTCGCCGATGGCGAAGGGGACGTCGAGGGTCTTGGCGAGGGTGCGCGCCAGCAGGGTCTTGCCGCTGCCGGTCGGGCCGATCAGGAGAATGTTGCTCTTATCGACTTCGACATCACTATGGCCTTCGTCACCGATGCTGAGACGCTTGTAATGATTGTGGACGGCGACCGAGAGGACTTTCTTGGCGCGGTTTTGGCCGATGACGTATTGATCGACCTTTTCCTTGATGGAGCGCGGCGAGGGGATGTTGGTGATGGTGGAGCGGTTGACGCCGCGGCGTTTGCGTTCCTGGTCGATGATCGACTGGCAGAGTTCGACACATTCGCCGCAGATGTAGACATCGCCGGGGCCCTCGACGAGAGGGCCGACATCGCGATAACTTTTGCGACAGAAGGAGCAGAAGGCGTTGCGATTGCGGCCGGTGCTGCCGCCCGTGGGAGTTTTTCGACCGCTGTTTCCCGTTCCGGAAGTGCTCATGGACTTGGAATCTCCTCGCTGACCAATCGGGTTGGTCGCCCATTCACATGGTACATCGAAGCGGACAACAAACGCCGGCTGGAGTCTGTCGCGAAACTTGCAGAGACAGGCACCGCAACGATCAAAGCTTGTCTGTACCGATCTTACTTGATGCTCTCACTACGAGCAAGAACATTTGGGAAAGGGGGAGCAACATCACTTCTCGCGAATGGAGGTATCCGGTGGTTGACTCGGCGGCGGTATATCGGCGCCGGGCAGCTGGGGCTGCGCTGACGCTTCCAGTTTGGCCTTGATGCGGTTCAGCTCTTGCGGTTCGAGCAGGCCTTCGTCCACCATCTTCTGAAAGTCGTCGAACTGCTGCTCGGGGGTATCAACCGCTTCCTCAACGGATTCTTCGCGCCACCGCTTGACTCGATAGATCGCCCAGACGCCGAAGGCCACGATCACGGCCATCGCGCCGACAGCAATCCACACATCCAACAGCGACGCAGGTTCTGGCTGCTCTTGTCCTGCTGCACCTGGCCACATTGTCCGATCCAACCACGGGAGAAAGCTTGTTGCCTCGGGGTGATGCCTCTTCACCGTCCCGGCGCCTGTCCGCGTCGGGGTCCCTTCGCCCGTCGAGTGTATTATAGCGCCGGTTCCGCGGCATGAGAACTGAACAGGCCAAAGATTGAAAGAACGTATAGCGAATGTTCTCGCTACAGAGCGCACAATGGTTTCCGTTGCCGTGGACCTCGCCGTCGGCCCTTACCGGCTTGAGTTTGTTTTGCACATTTTACCAGCGTCCGAGCGATTGAAGGCGTCAAAACCCGTAGTGACACCTTGTTCGACATTTTGGTATGGTTCAAGTCGTTTGCGGCTTGGCGTTCGCACGACGTCAGGCGAAGGCCAAGCCGCAAGCGACGATAACTCACGCAAGGACGCAGCCATGTCTCAGAGGCAACTGTTCGCGAAAATTGGCGTGTTTGTCCTGCTCGGCGTCAATGTCGGCGCGTACTACATGTTCTGGCCGCACCACGATGGCCGAGCAAAAAGTGAAACCAAATCGCCGCAAGGCGAACGGGGCGAGGCGCAACTGCTTCCGGCCCCGCCGACCAAGGAGCCGATCCCTGCCAGGCCCAAAGAAATCCCCGCAGGCCCCCTGGCTGACGCTGTCCCGCTGAACGCCCCGGCTTCGGCAAAGATCGAGACGAAGGAGCTTTCGTCGGACGAACTAGCCGCCAAGCTTCTTGAGCACATTCGCAAGGAAAAGGAAGGAACCAACCCACCTGTGGTCGTGGTTCCGCCTTCCATGCCCAGCCCGTTTGACGAGAAGAAATTCGTAATACCCGACAAGGTTGAGATCCCGGTCCCGCCGATGTTTCCGGATGCGCGCAAGCCGAAAGCGCTGCCGCCGCTGGAAGGGAATCCGCTGAAGCCAGGCGCAGATATTTCGAGCGTCGGCGTCACGTCGCCGTTGACACCGAAGACGCCGCCCAACCCTTGGACGCTGACCACGGAAACGGTCGGAACGCAGACGCTACTGCTCGCCAAATTGCGCAACACGGCCGAGTTCCGCGTCTATTGCGATCGCGTCCAGTCGAAGCCAGGTGGTGGCGAGGTCGTGGCCGAGGGCAATGTGTTCTTCTCCGGCGCGGGCGCCGGCGTGCGTTGCGGGCGCCTGACGATTCCGCTTGGCGAAGCGCGGCTTATCTTCGAGGAACAAGTGGTTCTTACTCCGTCGCCCGGCGCCGGCGCCATGCGCAGCGAACGCATTGTCTGGGAACTGCCGCTGAACACGCCCAACGGCAATGCCACCGCGAAACCGGGCGTCCTCGGACCTCCGGATTGACTACAATAGCCGCATGGCACAGACATTTCGCAGCCTTGCCGTGTTCCTGATGATCGCGATCCTGTGTACGATCGGGCTCGGCTTCTGGTCGTTTTTCACCCCCGGCGAATCAAAATATAAGGACCTCTTCATCATCCATTGGGTCGTTGGACTCACCACCGTCATCGTCAGCTTGCTCATCCATTGCCTCATTTTCATCTACTTCCTCGGCACTGGCCGCTGGGTCAAGGAAGTCACCATCGCATACAACCTTCCGGACGAGCCGTGGCACAAGCAAACGCGCGAGCTGAAACGGCAAACGTTTCCGCCGGCGCTCTTCTCGATGCTGATCGGCATTGCCGCCGCCGCCGCGGGTGCCGGGGCACAATTGCAAGCCTGGCACTGGTCGATCCACCTGACGCTCGGCCTGTTGACGCTGGCGATCAATCTGTGGGCGTTCCGCATCGAGCTGCGCAATGTGACGACGAACGCGAGCGTTATCGACGCCGTGATGACTGAGGTGGACCGCATTCGCGCTGCCCATGGTCTTTCTAGCAATGAGGAAGCGCTTGCGAACGTGAATGACCCGCGGTAGGATTATGTAGTATTCGTTTAAGCGCCCGCATGGCATTGCGCGGGCGCTAAACGAATACCGGTTAATGACAGGAAACAATCGATGCACACCTTCCTCTGCGTCACCGCACTTTTCGTCGCCACCCAGGTCTCCGCCGATCTTAAGGACCGCGACCGCCATCCCCTGGCCCCCAGCTTGCCTCGCTTGACCAAAGAGGAATCGCAGAAGATCGACGCCATCATCTACCGCTTCATCCAGTGGGACATCGGCAAACTCAAGGGCGATGCGGGCAAGAAGGCGGTGGAGGATTTCAACCGCCTTGGCCCTGAATCGATATTCAACCTCATCGACGGCCTCAACCGCGCCGCCAACATGGAATCAAGCTGCCCGGCCGTTCTCATCGCGAAGAGAGTCAACAGCATCCTATCCTCGACCGAAGACCTGCAACTCCTCAAGTTCGCCCAGCAAAACATCGGCGCCGACGTGACCGCCAAGCGACATCTTGAGGTGATCAAGGACTTGCAGTTCAGCGTCCTCCTGCGCAAAGGCGCCCTGCAGCGCCGCGCCCTGGCCAAAGGGAGCCCAGCCGGCGGCGGCGTGCGATCCCCCAGCGCCATGTCTCTGGCCGAACTTGAGCAAGCCATGAGCAAAGAGCGCGGCCCCCAGCTCAAGGCGCTCCTCGTGGAAACCGAGAAGCGCGACGGCAAGAAGGCCATCGATTTGCTCATCAAAGGCAGCGCGAATTCCGATCCGGACATTTCCACGCTGAGCCAGGGCCTGCTTGCCAAGAACCTGCAGCATCAAGGCAGCGACGTGCTCAAAACATTACTCAAACACGACCGGCGCGACGTGCGCATGGCGGCAGCCAAGGAGATTGGCGCGAAAAAGCTGCCATTCGGCAAGGAGCTGATCGCTCTCTTGCAAGAAGGCGACGACGACGTACGTCAAGCCGGCCGCCGCGCCTTGGTGGAAATCGCGGGCGGCGCCGATTATGGTCCGAACGCCGACGCCGGCTTCGACGAGCGTCAGGCCGCCCTCGCGCGCTGGCGTGAATGGGCGAGCAAGCAGAAGTGAATCCCCTCGTCGGGAATTAACGAGCGGCGACCGTAAGGGAGCGGTGGATCAGCCAATGCTCCCGCTTCCTTACGGTCGCCGCTCGTAAAGAAGCCATCACCAAGACGGCAATTTGCAGCAATTTCCTCTGGACACCACTCGCATCTTCGCGTATATGCCCCCCTCCGAATACCACTCCTTTGTTCAGGCGACGGTTGCGGCGCAAGACGTCCCGCACAGTCGGGCATGGCAAGCGCACGTCTATCGGGGGATAGACGCGCGTCGGTGACAATCGGCATGCGTTTTGCGCCGCAGGCCGCCGCAACAAAATCGCTCTTGAAGGACTTTTCCTTCAAGGTTGCAGAGTGAGGGGTCGATAACAACGAAGCGGGTGGTTTTATTTTTACGGCCTCCCACTCGGGGGACTGTGGCGGTGATCTTCCCAGGAAGATCGCTCGCGCAGTTCAAGTGGGAAGCCTGACAGACGGGGTTACGGCAAGCGGAACTGGTATCGTCCTACGTTTCACGAGAACAGGCTTTGTGCTCGTCGGCGCCAGGGGGGCGCCGGCATCCTGAGTCCTGAGGAGGACTCGGGAGCCATTCTGCACGGATGCACCCAATCCTCGTCGAAGGAACGTCCGTTCTTTCGATCCGAAAAGCAATCGGTTCGTGATTCGCCGGAATAGGCGCAGCAAATCCGTTCGATAACGGACCAGCCGCGCCGCGCATACCATCGCCGCTGCCTTCATCAGGGAGGAATCCATGGTGACGCATGTGGACGTGGATGTCCAGCAACTTTGGCGGGACTACAAAACGGAACCGACCATTGAGTTGCGAAATCAACTGGTGGAACTCTACCTTCCACTGGTCAAATACAACGCCGAGCGAATCTGGTCGCGCTTGCCCGATGGCGTCGATCTCGACGATCTCATCAGCGCCGGCGTCTTCGGACTGATGGACGCGATCGAGGCCTTCGACCTGGAGCGCGGCGTCAAGTTCGAGACCTACTGCGTGCCGCGCATCCGCGGCGCCATGCTCGACGAATTGCGCACGATGGACTGGGTGCCGCGCCTCGTGCGCAGCAAACATTCCAAGCTCGAAGAAGTCCGCAAGGCGATGGAAGCATCGCTCGGCCGACCGCCCAGGCCGGACGAGATGGCTTCAGGGCTCGGCGTGACGATCGAAGACTACGAGAAGATGTCGGGCGACGCCACCGCGGTGAGTCTGGTCAGCCTCAACAAGAAGTGGTACGAGACCGACAGCTACAAGGATGTGCGCGAGATCGATATCCTTGAGGACAAAAAAGCCGAGGATCCGACGCATCGCTTGCAAAACCGCGACCTGATGCGCCTGGTCACGCGCGGCCTCAATCGCCACGAGCGGCTCATCATCATCCTCTACTACTACGAGGACATGACGATGAAGGAGATCGGCGCCACGCTCGACCTGAGCGAATCGCGCGTCAGCCAGATGCACTCAAGCATCGTCGCGCGGTTGCAACAGCAGCTGGCAAAACGCCGACCGGAGTTCAGTACCTGATTCTTCTCTTCGTGTAGCGTCCGCGTGTCGCCATGCGGGCGCTACACAAATTGCTAAGACTTGATCTCACGAATCGGCAACCGCAACCCCGCCGCGATAATCGCGACGAGGATGTGCTTCGCCAGAAACGTTGCCGTCAATCCCAGGAAAATGTGCATCTGGTAGCACCATGCGGTCGCGAACACGGTGGCGGCTGCCAGGGCAATGTGCAATAGACACCGTTGCACGCGGTGCGTCGGCGGCTCATCATGGACGCCAACGATCGGCGGCGGCAGCGGCGGTGCGATCTGCGACATGGCCAATCCTTGCACGGATCAAACATTCCACATCCAGTCTAACGCGACGCGCCGGCAAATCAAGCTCTTTTCCGGCTCTTCCGGTGAATGCGTGTTTTGCTGTCAAGGTCGGTTGAGCTGGAAACGATTTTTTCCTTAGCTTGTCCCCCCCGGACGTGAACTTCAGGGGCAGAATCTGCCATAATCCCTGGAAAAATGCCAATTCCTGAGGGTCAGCAGATCTTGACCTTTAGCTCTCCTGAGAGGGTCGTCACCAGCCGGATACCACGAAAAACGCCGGACGGCAAGTAATCACCCATTCCCCGGATGAGCCTCTTTTCCTTGTTCCCGTGACTGCGACGCTACGGCGCGATTGTTTTCACCGCCGTCAACTTGCCGTTCTGCCAGCGCACCACGAACAGCGGCCGCGTCACTTCTCGGTCGGTCGTAATCGTCAGCGGCCCCGTCAAGCCGTCAATCGTCGTCTTCAGCAGTTCCTCGCGCAGCTTCTCCGGCGTCAACTCCTTGGGCTTCTGTTTCATTGCTTCCACCAGCATCCGCGTGCCGTCGTACGCCAGAGCCGCATGTACGTCTGGCTCGGTCTGAAACGCCTCGCGGAACGCCTTCGTGAACGCGGCAATCTTGTCGGACTTCGGGTCAGCGTAAAAAGAGGTCGCGAGTTCAACCGGTGTTGTGGCATCGCCTTCGAGATCGAACAGGCGATGATCGCCGTCGCTGCCGGCGTAAAGGAGATGCGGCTGCTCGCCGACAAATTCGCGGCGCAGGACCTTGCGCCAGGCATTGAAGTCGTGCACGGAGCCCGCGAAGACGGCAACCTGCAGTTCCAGTGAATTCATGCGCTCGATCAACTCGTTCCACTTGGCGTCCTTGGCGAAACGCAACACCTGGACGGCAACAGGGTCGGCTTTGGCATCATGACGCGCCGCCTCCAACGCCTTCCGAAAAGACTCCGAAAGTACGGTCGCCTCGACACCCCGCTCATCGATCAAGATGACGATCCTGGAAGTCATGGCGTCCTCGGCGACGACCTTCGCCAGCGCGGCGCCTTGCCGGCTCGGAGACATGCCGAGGTAGATGACGTGATTGCCGGCGTTCGATGATGGCTGGCCGTGAAAGGTCAGCAGCGGCACCTTGGCATTACTGAGTGCGGCGGTCTCCGCGTTGGCAAGGCCGCCGAGCAGGGCCACGCAGCGATTGACGCTGTCGAGCCGGACCGCCTGTGCTTCGAAGGCATCGAGCTTGCCGCGCGTGTCAGTGTGGCGAATCTGGAGTTTGCGTCCGCCGAAGGTCTGGGCCAGGGCGTCGTCGTTTTGCAACTCGTGAAGAGCGAGCCGCATGCCGAATTCGGCCTGGTCGCCCGCCTTATCGAGCCGCGTCTTGTCGGACACGTGGCCGATCTCGATGGGCGGCGGCGTGGCGTTCGTACAACCCAGAAAAGCCGGCAACAGCGTCAAGAGAGCGAAAAATCGGCAATGTGCTTTCATTCGATTGATCTCACATGGAATGGAGCATCACGATTGCCATTGTAGCGAATCGCCACGCTCAGATATACACTGACCCTGCCCACCGATCGTAGGGACAAGCTGCCAGCTTGTCCCTGAAGCACCCGTTGACGCCTGATACTGCGGGAACAAGCTGGCAGCTTGTTCCTACGATTGCTCCATCACTGCGGGAACAAGCTGGCAGCTTGTCCCTGCGATCGCTCCATCACTGTGGCACATTACTTCAAGTTCCATTCGCTGGCCGACATCGAAGCCGAGGTACATCGGCTCGACCTCGACATTCGCTTCAGCACGGATTTCACGCCGCTGTTTCGTCCCATGCAAGTCGGGCCGTTTCGCGTCGGCAACGCCTTCTGCGTGCAGCCGATGGAAGGCTGCGACGGCACGCTTGACGGCCAGCCCGACGATCTCGTCTTTCGCCGCTATGAGCGCTTCGGCGCCGGCGGCGCCAAGCTGATCTGGGGCGAGGCGTGCGCCGTCGTCGAGGAAGGCCGGGCCAATCCGCGGCAACTGCTCATCAACGATCAGACCGCCGCCGGCCTAGGAAAAATGCTGCACGTCTGCCGCCAGGCGCACCGGCAAGCTCACGGCAACGAGCACGACCTGCTCGTCGGCCTGCAACTGACCCATTCGGGCCGCTACAGTTTTCGCAAGCCGCTGGTCGCCGTCCACGATCCGATACTCGATCCACGCACCGGCGTCGACGCTTCGTATCCGCTGCTCGATGACGATGCCCTCAAGCGGCTCGTCGATCACTATGTCCGCGCCGCCAAGCTCGCGCAGCAACTCGGTTTTCAATTCGTTGATGTCAAGCAGTGCCACCGCTATCTCCTGGGTGAGCTTCTCGCAGCCAAGACACGGCCCGGACCGTATGGTGGCTCGCTGGAGAACCGCACCCGTCTGGCCCGCGACATCATCACCGCGATTCACGCCGAAGTGCCCAGCCTGATGATCGCCACGCGCCTGAACGTTTACGATGGCATTCCTTACCGCAAGCAACCAACCAACCCCATCGGCGAACCCTGCCCGCACGAATTGCCGCTCACCTGCGCTTGGGGCACAAATCCCAACAACCCGCTGGAGCCGGACCTGACCGAGCCAATCGAGTGGATTCGCGAGATGGCAAGACTCCGCGTCGCGCTCGTGAACATCAGCATGGGCAGTCCGTATGCGACGCCGCACGTGATCCGCCCGTACGAATATCCGCCGCCGGACGGTTACGCCACGCCGGAACACCCACTGATCGGCGTCGCCCGGCATTTCCGCCTGACCGCGGAGATCCAGCGAGCGTTTCCGCAATTGCCGATCGTCGGCAGCGGCTACAGCTACCTGCAAGAGTTCCTTCCGCACGCCGGCGCAGCCAACTTGCGCGACGGTCGGGCCACATTCGTCGGTGTTGGGCGCGCCACGCTGGCTCAGCCCGATTTCGTCAAGCAGCTTCATGAGCATGGCAAGCTGGATCGCAAGCGCATCTGTCGCACGTTCAGCTTTTGCACGGCCCTGATGCGTTCGAAGCACAATAAACTGGGGCAATTCGCAACCGGCTGCCCGCCGTTCGACAAAGAGGTGTACGGACCAATTTGGGACGAAGCGAAGAAGAAGTGAACGTCGCCCCAAATCATTTGTCGCGAGCCGCCAGTTTCAGCGACGCCGAGTTGATGCAATAACGCAGGCCAGTTGGCTGCGGCCCGTCGTTGAAGACGTGCCCCAGATGCGCGTCGCAGCGGCTGCACACGACTTCCGTTCGCTTCATGAACCAGCCGTTGTCGGCCACGAGCGAGACGCTGTCCTCGGCGACGGGCTGCCAGAAGCTTGGCCAGCCGGTACCGGAGTCGTACTTCGTCTTGCCGTCGAAAAGCGGTTGGCCGCAGCACACGCAGGTGAAGATGCCGTCGTCGTGACAGTCCCAATATTCGCCGGTGAAGGCCTGCTCGGTCCCCTTGCGACGGGTGATCTTGAATTGATTGGGTGTCAATACTTTTTGCCATTCCTCATCGGATTTCATGACACGCTCCTGTTTCGATTGACCGATGCGCTGCGCCGGCGTGCCGATCGATGTGTAGGCATAAGCCGCGGCAAAAATGCCGACGACCCCGATGCCGACAAGCCAGTAACGCATGGCGAACCTCGACAATCAACCAACCAGCTCGCGAACCGGAGCTGCGTCAACCAGGCCGGTGACCCGCATTGATAGCCCCATGGCATTATACACGCTGGCGGTGACCTCCGCGCAAGCGACTGGACGATTGGCAGGCTCTGCCCCGATGCGATCCGACGTGCCAACCACCTGCCCGCCGCGCACGCCGCCGCCCGCCAGGACGATCGACCAGCAGCCCGGCCAGTGATCGCGGCCGCCGTTGGCGTTCAAACGCGGCGTGCGGCCGAATTCGCCCATCGCGACCACGAGCGTCTCATCGAACAAACCGCGCTGATGCAGATCGTCGAGCAGCGCCGAGAACGCGTGGTCGAACGTCGGGCACAACCTCCGCCGATAGTCGTCCAGCGTGCTCGATAGACAGTGCCGATCGGCATGGCAATCCCAGGTGATCCGATCGTACACTGTCTCGAACATGTTGACAACCACGCAGCGCGTGCCTTGCTCAACGAGCTGAACCGAGCGGGCACACGCATCACCGAACGCGGTCTTGCCGTAACGGTCCCGGTCCTTCGGCGACAAGAGACGAGCAAATCGCGCTGGCATGGCGGGTTTGAAGTCGGTGCCAAGAGTGCCGGCGTTTTGTCCGTGGCTGACGTTGATGCCCGTGTTGCCGATGGGTGTCGGCAAGATGATGAACGGAGGAGCACCCGATTTGCTAGCTCCAAGGTGTTTGGCGAGCGCGGCACCGAAATGCGGGTGCTCGACGCCAGGTCGGCACAGTCGTCCCGTTTGCAGCAGTTGCAGCCCAGTTTCGTGTGCCGGCGCCGCTTCGTGATGTACGCTGCGGATCAGCGCAAATCGGTGGGCGATGCTCGCCAGCCGCGGCAAATGTTCGCTGAGTCGTGTTCCGGGAACGCTGGTTGCGATCGCCTGAAACGGCCCGCGGATTTCCGACGGCGCATCCGGCTTCGGGTCGAACGTTTCAAGCTGACTTGGACCGCCGACCAGGCAGAGGACAATACAGTTCTTTGCTCGGCCGGTTGACGGCGCTCCCTCGGCGGAGCCGGCGAGAGTGGCGGCGCTGAGGCGCAGGAAATCGCGTCGCATCAGTCGGGATTGGGTCATGCAATCATGATATAGCGAACGCCAGTCTTCGTTCAGCGCTCGCAAGGCAGCGCCGGCCGCATGGCACCATGCGAACGAAGCTGCCCTGCGAGCGCTAAACGAAGACAATCGTCTCAATCATTCTGGGGCTGCCGGTCCGCCGCCCGCGATGCGATGCGCGCCAGGAAGCGCCGCCGCTGCTCGGGCGACAACTCGTTGATGAAGCGTGCCCGAGCCGCGTTGATCCAGCGAATAGGCCGGCGACGGTAATCGACCACCACGCGCGTCAGCACCGGGCCGTTGTGCTCCAGCACCGTGCGAATACGCGGCTCCAGTTCATCCGGGGTACGGATTTCCTGATACGCGACGCCGTAACCCATCGCCAGCGAACGGTAATCGAGCCGGGCCAGGATGGTTGCGGTCGTGCGCAGGTAAGCCGGGCTTTGCAGCTCTTGCATGTAGTGGTACGCCTGATCGTCGAGCACGAAGAATTTGACGGGCAGCCGTTCGCGCGCCGCCGTCGAGATTTCGGTGGCCGACATCAGGAAGCAGCCGTCGCCGGTGATCGTCAGCGTCTGCCTGCCCGAATGCACTTTCTGAGCGCCGAGGGCCGCGGGGATCGACCAGCCCATCGCTTGATTGTCGGTCGGATTGAAAAACGTCCGCGGCTGCGTCGCGGTGAAGCATTCGGTCGCCAGATACTGCGACAGCGTCACATCGACGAACGCCAGCGCGTCGGGCGCCGTCAAGCGGCGCAAGCATTGCACGAAGCGCATCGGATCAACGCAGGTGCGGGCGAAGACCTCGTCGTTGGCGCGGGTCTCATCGCGCTTGCGCAACTGGATGATCTCGCGCAGGCGGGCGTTGTCCGTTCGCCGCAGGGCGTCGGCTTGCTCGAAGGCTTGGGTGCAGAACACGCCGACGTCGCTGTGAACGCACTGCGAGTTGCGCATGATGCGGCCAAAGCTCGCCTGGTTGATATCGACGTGTATTAAGTGCCTACGCTCTGGATTACTATTGAACCCGGTCGAGACCTCGCTGAACTTGACGCCGAGCGCGAGGACGACATCGACGTGATTTCGGAAGAGATCCTCGGCGGTGCGCGTCCCATGCGGGCCATAGCCCCAGCCGACCGCGAGCGGGTGCGTCTCGGGAACGACGCCCTTGCCCGACATGCTGGTGGCGACCGGCGCTTGCAACAGTTCCGCGAGACGCACGATTGCAGGTGCGTGATCCATGCAGCCCATGCCGGCGTAGATGCCGACGCGCAGCCGGCGATCGCCCAGCAGTTGCAAGGCGCGACGGCATGCCTCGGCGTCGAACGGCAGGGCGATTGCTTCGAGGGGGCCGCTGTTGAATCGTGCTGCTTCGAGAAACAAGTTGTACGGGATGACGACAGCCACCGGCCCCGGTTCGCCGGCGCGGGCGAGCTGGAATGCTTGCCGCACGACATCCGGAATGTCCGCGACCCTGGCCACCGTGAATACACGTTTGGTCACCGGTTGCAACAACGCGACGTGATTGAGGCAATGTACCTGGAAGGGAAGTGCATTTGCCGCGTTCGACACATCGCCGACAATGCAGACGATTGGGACGCTATCGAGCAGCGCTTCGCCGAGGCCAGTGAGCGCGTTGGTCAAGCCGGGCCCTGGGACGATGCACAAAACGCCCGGCTTGCCGGTCGAACGAGCGTAGCCATCGGCCATCGTCGCCGCCGAGAATTCGTGTGTCGTCAGAAGATACGGCAGCCGCTTCGTCTTGAGCGAGTCCCAGACTTCATTTTCCTGAGCACCGGGAATGCCGTAAACGCAATCGACCTGTTCCGCGCGAAGCGTCTCGACGAGCGCATCGGCCCCCGACATCTGCCCGACCACCCAGCCCGCCGGCGCCGGAACGGGTTGACGTAGTTGGGCATCGGCGCCCGAAGCGCAAGCGAGGGATGCCGCCCCAACGCTGGCTGCCTTGAGGAGATCGCGACGTGAGATGGTCATGGCATCCTGCCATTTCGCAATTGAGTTGCATTGCGCCTGCGAGTTTTACACACTCCCGCCTAGGGCGCATGACACTGTCATCGGCCAAAACGAGGCAGATTCTGTAATCTGGGCGAAAAAAGGTTGTAACAGATTCAGGCAAGACCAACATTCTCGGGCGGAATCCGTTTCGGATCGAGAAATCGAGATAAACCCTCTCGCGGGACCAGCAAGAATTCGTTGTTATACGCCCAGACCACATCACATCCGGAGCGATCCACAAGCTCCAAAATAAGCGCCAAAGGCAATCTTGTTTGTGAGGAACACGAGGGACAAAGGCAGGTCAGAATCCCGTAGTAATCATGAAAACCGATGCCGGGCATTTCGCGACCAGGAAGCCAGCCGCCCCCGCTTGCGCCATCGACAGCGCCATCGATAGTTCGCCTCGACTTGCCCAAGGCCGGGGTGCATGTTGTCGTTTCCATCTATCGCAAAGCCGCCACGCCGTTATAATACCGGAAAGGGAGGTGGCTGATGAAGACCCATATTCTCTCAGGTTCCAAGAGCGAAATCGTGGAATCGGTTGCTCGGATTGACGGCGTGATTCGCGAGGTCATTGTGTTTGTCGAAGAGCCGGCGGACGTCACTCCGCCGCCGACAGAAACCGTAGAGGACATGTTCGCCGAGATGGAGCCATACATGGTCAAGGCGGAGTATGTGGATGATTCGCGGGAGGCGATTTACACGCGCATGGAGGGCGAATGATCCATCTGGACACGAACTTACTTACACGGATCACCAGTTCAAAACACGCACAAAGTGCGGTCAGCCGTCGGGCTATTCAAATACTCTCAGGCAGGCGCGAGCAGCTTGTTATAGTTCCGCAGAACCTTTACGAATTCTGGTCGGTGGCCACCCGCAAACTCGGGACGCCGCCCGTCGGACAAAATGGCCTGGGCATGACGTCGAACCAAGCGAGCCTTTGGCTTTCCTACTTTCGGCGGCGCTTCCAACTTCTCCCCGACCGGGCGGATTTGATCGACCATTGGCATGCCCTGGTGAAGACGCTGGATATTAAGGGGCTCAAGTCTCACGATGCCCGGCTCGTCGCCGCCATGCAAACCCATGGCATTTCGCGAATCCTCACGTTCAACATCAGTGACTTCAAAGGCTTGGCCGTCACGGTCGTTGATCCGGCTTCCGTCTAACCGCTTGCTAAAGCGCGAGGCTCGTTATTCACGCCCCATACTTCGCCAGCCGCCCCGCGTGGGCCATCGCCAGCGACATCAAGTACTTCGCCTCCACCTGCCCCAAGCCGCCGCGCAGGCACGAAGCCTCGCCGAACTCGACGACGCCGTCGGGCCGGGCCGTCTTCGCGCATAGCACCGTCGGCACCGGATGCCAGCTGTGGGCCTTCAGCTTGCTCGGCGTACTGTGGTCACCGGTCACGATGACGACGTCGGGGTTCATGGCGCGGATGCGCGGGATTTCCATGTCGAGTGCCTCGATCTTGGCGACCTTGCCGTCGAAGTTGCCGTCCTCACCCGTGCTGTCGGTGTACTTGTAGTGCAGGAAAAAGAAGTCGTACCTATCCCACACTTTCTTGAGTGTATCGACCTGTTCGGCGAGCGTGGCGGCGCCTTCCAGAATGTCCATGCCGACCAGGCGAGCGAGGCCCTTGTACATTGGGTAGACGGCAATGCACGCGGACTTGAGGCCATAGATGTCCTGCATCGTCGCGATCTTCGGATAGCGGGCGAAGCCGCGCAGGGTGACCATGTTGGTCGGGGCGTCGTTCTTGAGGAGTTTGCAGGCCTCGACGATGAAGTGGTTGATCGCCTTGGCGGTGTTCTGCGAATTGGCGTCCTCGCCGACGGCGAACAGCGGGGCGACGCCCAGGGCCTGCGGGTCCGTGTCGTTGACTTGATCGCCGAGGTTGTCGCCACGGAAAACGACGACGAAGCGATGCTCGCGGACAGGCTCGACGAAGACCTCGACTTCTCCCCTCGCCCCTGTACTCGGGGGAGAGGGGTTGGGGGTGAGGGGGGGAGCCTCGGGCATATCAACCCCCTCACCCCCGGCCCCTCTCCCCCTGAGTACAGGGGGAGAGGGGGGAATACGGATCGTCTGCATCTTCTTGCACATTTCGACGCAGCGCTCGTTGGCCGGGCGTCCGGCGCGGCGGTCGGTAATGAGGCCCTTGTCGTTGACAGTGCAGAAGTTGCCGCGCACGGCGACATCGCGCGGCCCGACCTGGAAGTTGATGCCGAGCGCCTCTAATATCCCACGGCCGATCTTGTATTCGAGCGGGTCGTAACCAAACAGGCCGAGATGGCCCGGCCCCGAGCCGGGGGCGATACCGGGAAGGACGGGGATCGACAGGCCACAGACGCCTTCGCGGACCATGGCGTCGAGGTTGGGGGTGCGGGCGGTTTCGAGTTCGGTCTTGCCGCCGAACTCGATCGGGAGTCCGCCGAGTCCGTCTGCAACGACCAGAACGATTTTGCTGCCGTTGTTTTCGCGAAGATCGCGCATGAGCTGATGCAGATTCATGGTGGAATTACCGTCACAGAGGAAAAGCGTAGAGTATTATGGATATGATAGGATTTTTGAGGTCCTCGTTTAGCGCCCGCATGCCGCCGCGCGAGCGTTAGACGAATACAGGGATGCCATTATGCAGTTACCCGACGAAGCGATTGCCTACGACTACAAGAACCTGCTCGCGCACCCGCAGGACGACTGGACGCCCGCTGCCGAATTGCGGGCTCAGCACTTCCTGTCGCCCGACGCGCTGCAGGAATTGACGCCGCGCGTCTTGCAGGTGCGAAGCCAGGTGGCGACCGAGCGCGAGCTGAAGCAGATTCCGCCGAAGTTGCAGCCGATGCAGGCCGGGTTCATCAATCTGCCGCAGGCGCTGCTCGATCAGCACAAACGGCAAAACGACGCCAGCCTTCTGGGCCGCGTCCTCAAGCTGGGCGATCGGCTGCGCGCGGAAGTCGATCGCTTCGTGATTCTCGGCATCGGCGGCTCGTACCTTGGCGCTCGCGCGCTCTTCGAGGCGATGCGCAGCTCGTGCCATAACGACCTGCCGGCCAAGGACCGCGCCGGCACGCCACGCATCTACTTCGAAGGCAACAACGCCGACAACGACACGCTGCACGAACTCTTCGAGATGTTGTCGATCACTTGCATCGATCCGGAGCAGCGCGACGAGCGCTGGGGCGTTACGGTCATCAGCAAGGGAGGCGACACGCTGGAGCCAGCCGCCGCCTTCCGGGCGATTCGACGTGAGCTGCTCGAATACTATGGCAACCATTCGCCGCGGGCGAAGGACTTGCTGGTGCCGATCACCGGCGCGACGAGCAAATTGCGCGATCTGTGCAGGGCCGACGGCATTCCGGACGAAAACATCCTGCCGATCCCCGACGACATCGGCGGCCGCTACTCGGTGTTCACGCCGGCTGGATTGTTGCCCGCCGCCGTCATGGGTCTCGATGTGCGCGCCCTGCTGCTGGGCGCGGCGGCGATGACGAAGCGATTCCTCGAAGAGCGCTTCGAGAACAACCCGATCTTGCAATACGCCGCCGTCAATTACTTGATGTACGCGAAGTATCAAAAGCCGATCCGCGTGATGTCGATTTGGTCGAAGAAGCTCGAAGCCCTGGGCCTGTGGCACGATCAGCTCCTCGCGGAAAGCCTCGGCAAACAAGGCGTCGGCCCGACGCCGCTCACGGCCCTGCAAACGCGCGACATGCACTCGCGCGGCCAGCAGCACCAGGACGGCGCCCGCGACAAGGTTATCAACAACGTCGTCGTCAAGGCCTGGACGAATCCGCCGATCATGATCGGCATGAGCGAGCGCAACGAGGACGACCTGAACCGCTTCAACCGCAAGGGCCTGCCGGACGTGATGCGGGCAGCGCTTCAGGGAACGAACAAGGCATACCTCGACGCCGCGAGGCCGACGGCCGACATCGTGTTGCCGGTGATCTCCGAGCACACGCTGGGGCAGCTCATGCAGATGCTGATGCTGGCGACCGTCGTCGAGGGGCGGTTGCTGGGGGTGAATCCCTACGGGCAGCCAGGCGTGCAGGCGTACAAGGCGAATATGATTGAGCTGCTGAAGCAGCAGGCGACTACGTAAACAATCAGAGCTACAAGCCCGTAGGTGAGGTACGCCGAACCCGCGGGCTTGCATGCGAAATCACTCCACCCCGATCATCGGGCATATCTTCTTCAACGAACACTCGCCACATTTCGGCGTGCGCGACTGGCACACTTGCCGGCCGTGAAAAATCATGCGATGACCGAACATCGTCCAGTCGGCCTTCGGGATCAACTCCATCAGATCGCGTTCGACCTTCACCGGATCGACGTGGTCGGTCAATCCCATGCGCAAGGACAGCCTGCCGACGTGCGTATCCACCGGAATGCCGGGAACGCCGAACGCGTTGCCGAGGACCACGTTGGCGGTCTTGCGGCCAATGCCAGGCAGCGGCACCAGCTCTTCCATTGTTCGCGGGACCTGGCCGCCGTGCTTATCGACTAGCATCTGGCAGCACGTCTGAATGTTTTTGGCCTTGTTGCGGAAGAAGCCGGTCGATTGGATCATTCGCTGCAGCTCGCTGATATCGGCGTCGGCATAGGCTTGAGCATCGGGATAGCGTGCGAACAGGGCCGGCGTCACCAGGTTGACGCGCACGTCGGTGCATTGCGCGGACAGGATCGTTGCGACCAGGATCTGCAGCGGATCGTTGAAATGCAAAGCGCAGTGCGCATCGGGATAGAGTTTCGCGAGCGTCTTGTCGATGGCGCGAGCGCGACGGCGCAGGGCTTCGTTGTTCATGATTGTCGTCTCAGGAATTCTTCCAGCACGTGCACGCCGTCCGGACAGAACGGCCCTGACTTGATTCGCTGCAGCACGTCGCCTATCGGCACGAATTCGCCGCGCACGATCTCCTCGGCCTGCAACTGAAACGGTCCGTCGTGCAGGAGCCGATAGGCCCTTCCGTGAGCAAACGTCGCGGCATCCCGATAGCGAAACGCGAACTGCTCTTCGGCGTCAGCGTCGATGCCGAGTTCCTCACGAATTTCACGATTGACGCCATGCCCATACGATTCACCCGCCATGAGGACGCCGCCGACGCAGATATCCCAGTAGCTCGGGTACACGTCCTTGATCGGCGTGCGCAGGTGAATGAAGAGTTCGCCGCGCATGTTGAAGACGAGCACGTAAGTGCAGCGGTGCGGCAAGCGTTTTTCGCGCATCTCGCGGCGCGTGACGACGGCGATGGTGTTGCCGGCGTCATCGATGACATCCACGAGTTCATCGGCAGCGCTCATACTGAAGCCCTGGGGCTTGCTTGGACACATCATGGCCGCAACATCAGTTTATGCCGCGTCACCTCGTCCACCATCTTGCGCGAATACGCCAGCGGGAAGTATTCGCCCTTCGCCCACAGCGGGGCCAGGTCGGCGTAGTACGGGCTGCCGAGTTGGCCCGATTGGCCGGGCGCGCTGGTTGCCAGGCCCTTGTCCCAGTCGGCGAGGTCGAAGAGGTGGCGGTAGGTGGCGCCGTGGATTTGCTTGAAGTCGGCGTCGTAGCGCGTGTTGTTCGGCGTGTTGCCGTCGCCGGTGCGTTCGAAGGGGCCGATGTTGAGGGCTTTGGCATAGTCAGTGTGCACCTTTTCCAGCGGATGGCGGAAGGTGGCGGTATGCAGCTCTCCCCAGCGGACATTTTTGCCGTCCTTGTTGAGCTTCACGACTTGCTTCACGGCGTTGATGAACGCGGCGTCCACGAGGCGATCGCGCGACTGGTCGGTGGGGCCGAACCAGTTCGCATCGGGTTTTTCCAGGGCTTTGAACAGCGTCGGCAACCCGCTCTTGGCCGCGACCTCTTTGACCAACTCCGGCGGCACGTGGCGACCGTAGACCGCCTTTTGCAGTTCGGCCAGCCAATGCGCGTAAATGACGGCTTCGTGCGAATCGCGCGAGAGCCGGCCGTCCCATTTTTCCATCATGCGTGCGCGATCCTCGAATTCGGGATTGTTGAAGCGCATTGCCTTGGCGAACTTGGCGAGCTTGAGGCCGGGAATCGATACGTCGTCGTGCTGGATGCGCTTGAAGTCGTCGAGCGTCAGTTTTTGCTTGCCGTCGAGATTCGCTTTCACGCGATCGAAGCGATAGGAAGCCGCGAACTCGTAGGCAATCTCATGCTTGTAACCAGGCGGGATGATGTTGTGATTCGCGGTCGCCAGCCAGCCGGACTTGGGGTTGAGATCCTGCGGCAAGTCCTTGACGCTGAGGTAGCCTTTCCAGTCATAGCCACCGTTACCCGGCACGGGGAGCAGGCCGTCGTGCTTGGGCCGAATCGGTGTGGCGGCGGCGGCGACCCAGGCGATGTTGTCGTCCTTGTCGGCGTACACGAAATTGAGGCTTGGAATCTTCCAGGCTTGGAGAGCCTTGAGAAACTCCTTGTGGTTTTGAGCCCTCGCCACAGCCAACGCGGGAAGATAGGCCGCGCCGCCGGGTTCGCTGCCGGCCCATTTCAAGACGTAAGCGCGATGACGCTTTTCGTCTCGATAGATGACGGGGCCGTGGCGTGAAAAGCCAAACGGGGCGATGGTGTTGTAAAACGCCCCTTTTTTGTCTTTCACAGTGATGGTCTCAACACGAGTCTCCATGGGCTTCCATTCATTGCCGACCTTGTACAATTGCGGGTTGTCCGGGCTCGTCTCCTCAACGAAGATATCGGCCTGATCGGTGCCGACGATGGTGATGCCCCAGGCGATGCGTTCGTTGTGTCCCAAAGCAACACCGGGAAGTCCCGGTTCGCCGGCGCCGATCACGTTCCAGCCCGGTGCATTCAGATGAACCAGGTAGCGCAGCGCAGGCAGGGCGATGGCGCGGTGCGGATCGCTCGACAGCATCGGCTTGCCCGACGCGGACATTGCACCAGACACCGCCCAGTTGTTGCTCTCGCTGGTTGATTGCTTGAACTGCAGCGACTTCGACGCGGCCTGGAATCCCTTGAGAATACGAGAATCGATGCCCTTCAAGTCCAGCCCCGAAGCCGGCGCGAAATCGCGCTGCGGATCGGTCGGCATCAGTTGCCGTACTTTCTCCAGGCCGAGCTTGTCGATCAGATGCGCCCGCACGACTTCGTCGGTGAAGTTGCGCGACATGATGATTCCGGACATGCGGCCCAGGATGTCTTCCGGCTGCCATGGCTTCGGCTTGTAGCCGAGGATCTGAAACTCGATCGGGAGCTTGCCGCCGATGTGCTTGATGTGGGCGTTGATGCCGCTGGTGAACGCATTGGCGATCTGCTTGGTGTCGGGCGAGTAACTTTTCCATTCGGCATCCATGTCGCCGCGATAACGAATAAGGCGAGCGAAGTGGTCGCCTTGGATGCCGTCCGGTCCGATGACCTCGGCCGTTTCGCCGACACCGACGCGTCTCCACCAATCAAGCTGAAACAAGCGATCCTGGGCGGCGACGAAGCCCTGCGCGAAGAACAGATCGTCGGCGTTCTTCGCATAAATGTGCGGCACGCCCCACTTGTCGCGCAGCACCTCGACGGGTTGCTTCAGGCCGGGGAGCTTGATCTCGCCGTCGATCTGCGACAGCACGGCTTTCGATTGCTCGACGAGCTTGGACTGCGCCGGCGCGAGGGTCGCCGCGAAGGGGAAGAGCAAGCACGCAATGAGGATGTGTCGCATGATTCACCGGAGAATGGAAGTTTCCGAGTCTACGTTTAGCGCTCGCATGGCGCCATGCGGGCGCTAAACGAAGAGGGGGACTATTGCGGCCGCGCGAGTTCGGTCCACAACATCTTGTAATAGCGCATCAGGCGCTCGCCGGACGCCTCATCGGGCGCCCCCTGAATCTCGGCCAGGCAGACGCGGTCGTAGTTTGTTTCGCGCAAGAGGCGGAACAGTTCGCGGTACGGATAGCCGCTGTGCAGTTCGTTGATGTGGCACGACTTGATCCACGGACGCAGCAAGCGGAAATACTCGGCCACGGAACCATTGACGACGTCGGTCGAGTTCGAGTTCCAGGTGACGCCGACGCGGGGGTGATCGGCTTCTTGCATCATGGTGCGGACGTTGGGCGGATGAGCAGCGCCGCGAGAGCCATGGACCTCGACCCAGATTTCGACGCCGGTGTCATCCGCGGCTCGGCCACATTCCCGCAGCGATCGCCCGATCTGGGCAATGGTGCGCTCCGTGGGGACGCCGGCGGGGAGATCGTTGGGCCTCACCTTGACGCCGCGGCCGCCGATGTCGCGTACCAGCTCGCAGAACTGGCGACAGGTGTCAATATTGCGGCGCACCACGGCCTGATCGGTCGAATGAAATTCACACACCGTACCACAGCCCCAGATTTCGATGCCGGCGTCCGCAAAGCGCTGACGTACTTCGCGACGCTGCTGGGCGTTCAGCGTCGGCTCGACGCCGTGCCGATGCGTCGTTCGCAGCTCGACCGGGCTCAAACCGACGGCCCGGCAGATCCGCATCATCGTTGGCAGATCCCAAGTCGCCGCGATGTTATACGTCACGATACCGAGGCGAAAACGCAGCGGCGGCTCGTTGCGCGGCAACTGCGGCGGTTGCTGGGCGGAAGCCAGCACCCCCGTGCCCGCGACGGCGGCGGTCGCGAGAAAGTCGCGACGCGTTGCGTCAGACATTGCATATCCTCCAAATGTCATAACTCATTACAACTCAAAGCCTAACGACAACAATTTCATTTTGCAATCAAATAATGGCGAGATTTCCGACGATGAATGTCGTTATAATGGCGTGGTGCGCTATTTCCGCTGAGGGAATCTCATGAAAAGCTCCTTCACCAACAAGATTCGCCGGCCTTACCTGATGGCCGTCGTGCTCGGCACCGCGCTCGCCGCCATGGGGCACGACTCGGCCGCCAGCGCCGATGAGATTTCGCCCAAGGCGATCTCCAACATCAGCCGCTATTGCACGGCGTGCTGGCGCAATGCCCGGCTGCCGCAGGATCAATGGAACGACTGCACCCAGGAGGTACTGACCCGTCTGCTCAAGAACCTACCGGCGAAATCGTGGGAGCAAGTGCTGGCCCACGAGACCGAGGAACGGCGCGAGTTCATCCGCGCCATCGACGCGGTGAAGAAGCGTTATCAGCGCGGCCGCTGGCAGTCCGCGGTATTGCCGGAGCTGGTTGCCGACGAGCGCGAACAGCAAGCGCGTGATCGCAGCGACGAGCGCGACGCGGTTCGGCAAGCGTCCGAGCGCGTGCTAAGCTCCCGGCAGCAGCACATCCTGCAACTTCTATGCGACGGACACAACGTCGCGGACATCGCGACCGAGTTGGCCATGTCACCGGAACGCGTGAGCGACGAGAAGTACAAGGCGATTCAGAAGCTGCGCACCTATTTTCACACCGAGCCGGTGAGCTAGTTATGGTCACTTCAACTCCGGGTTGCACCGCCCGCTTGCATCACGTAAGATACCCCCATCTCAACCTCATGTCTTCCCGTCTCGAAAGGCCCGGTCATGAAAACCCTGCGTCTCCAGGATCGCGCAGAGCGCGCTCGGCTCTCCGATTCCGTCTATGAAACGCTGCTGGAAGCCATAATCTCCGGCAAGCTGGCGTCCGGCGCCATCGTCAGCGAAGTCTCGTTGTCGAAGCAGTTGGATGTGAGCCGAACGCCCGTTCACGATGCGATGCGGCAACTGTCAAAAGATGGGCTCGTGGAGCAAAGGGCCGGGCATCGGGCGGTCATCAGCGCTTTGACCAAGGACGACGTCTTCGACATCTTCGAGATGCGCAAGCTGCTCGAAGGCGAATCGGCGCGCCGTGCCGCCACGCGCGTGGAACGCGCCACGATCGCCCGGTTGAGGAACATGGGTGAGAATCTACGCAATACCTCGGATGCAACCGATTACTTGACACGCTGGGCCGACTTCGACGAGCAATTTCACGAGGCCATCGCCCAGGCGAGCGGCAGCAAGCGGCTCGGGCAGGACATCGTCCGCTATCGCCTGCTGCATCGCGGACTCAACAAGCTCGCAGCCACCGTTGAGAGCTTGCAGGACGCCCTGACTGAGCACTTCCAGATTCTCGAGGCAATTGAAAAGCGGGATGCCGAGATGGCGTCGCGCAGAATGGTCGAGCACATTCAGAAGTGGCAGGCATACTTCGTCGATCACCTGCCGCGACCGACATGATATGTTGCCCGTTGGTAGAAGGAATATCGGCTACACAGCCGCCTTCTTCGGCCGCGACAACATCGGCATCACGCGGCTGAGCGTCTTCTTCTCGCGGCGTTCCTTCTTGACCAGCAAGCGGCGCTTCTTGGAGGCCTTGGTGCGGGGTCGTCCATTCATGGCAATCTCCTCAATAACAGTATCATTCCGAGACGTTATTGCTACGAATCTCCAGTGATTCATTCAAGAGGGCTTCTTGTATTTGCCCACGGGCCTGCGTAAGATGCTCCCATTCTCATGAAATTTGGCGACTGTCGCGAACGTTCGCTTGGGTATAGGCGTATCAGATCGGTAGACGCTTTTGTCGGATCGACGCTGTTGCGAAGCGTCGCTAATCGGGGCGACTCATGGCCGGGAAAGAAACCGTCGTTGAAACTCGAAAGCTCACCAAGATTTATCGCGATTTCTGGGGCCGCGAGAAGAAGGTCGCCTTGCGCGCCCTCAATCTGCAGGTCCATCGCGGGGAGATCTTCGGGTTGCTCGGCCCCAACGGGTCGGGCAAGACCACCACCATCAAGCTCCTGCTCGGCCTGCTCTTTCCCACCGACGGCGACGCACTCGTCTTCAATATGCCGTCCGGCGAAGTCCGCAAGAACGAACGCATCGGCTATCTCCCCGAGGAATCGTACCTCTACCGTTTCCTCAACGCCGAGGAGACGCTCGACTTCTATGGCCGGCTGTTCAAGCTCGATCCTGACCTACGGCGCAAACGCTCGGAAGAATTGATCGAAACCGTCGGCCTGAAGAACGACAAGAAACGCATCCTCAAGGAATACTCCAAGGGCATGAGGCAGCGCATCGGCCTGGCCCAGGCGCTCATCAACGATCCCGAACTCGTCATCCTCGACGAGCCGACTTCCGGCCTCGATCCGCTCGGCACCCGCTGGATGAAGGACCTCATCATCAAGCTGCGCGACGACGGCAAGACCATCATTATGTGCAGCCATCGCCTCGAGGACGTGCAGGACATCTGCGACCGGGTTGCGATCCTCAGCGAAGGAGAGTTGCGCAAGCTCGACAGCGTCAAGAACCTGCTCGAAGATGTGCTCCGCCTGGAACTGCGTGCGACGGGCGTCCAGCTCAACGACGATCTCAAGCGCGATCTCGAAGCGGTGCTCGCCAAGCACGGCGGCAAGCTCGAATTCATCGGCCATCCGACGACGACACTGGAGGCGCTCTTCCTGCGCATCATCGAGGAAAGCAAGGCGCATCCCGGTCGACGCTATATGCCGGAGACCAAAGCCGACGTGCCGCCGACGACTGATGGCAAGCCGAGCGATACGAACATCAAAAAGTAACCGCCGCTTGCGGCGTGGCAATTGAGAGCGTGACCGATCATGTTGTTTGCAACCAGCCTCGTCTTCGAACGTATGCCGCTGCACCTGGGGAACCTCCTCGATGGGCTTAGCGTCTGGGCGCAGAACGCCGGGGGCGTCGCGGCGTTCGCTATTGTCCTGGTGCTGATCGCCCGTGTCGCACGCCGAGATCCCAACGAGCTGAATTTCTGGAGTTTCGGGCCTCGTTTGCAGTCCCTATTACCCATTCTCAAGGGATGCATCATTGCGAGCGGCGTTGGCTATCTGGTACTGATCGCAGTCTGGAGCGCCGACCGCTTGGGAATTCCGGGCTTGACGAGAATGCTGCCTCGCCCCGTCGGCGCGCCCTTCTATACCATCGGCGATGGAATCCTGACACTTTGCGGCTTGCTTGCGCTGTCGGTGGTCTTCACTCCGATTGCCGTGGATCTGGCCACACGAATCAGCCCCGGCCGCATCTGGGCCATTGCCCGGCTGAGCTGGAAGGAAGCAGTGCGCGGCCGTGTAATCTGGGTATTCGGCTCGATGGCCCTGGTGTTTCTGTTCGCCGACTGGTTCGTGCCGGCCAAGGCGGAAGATCAACTGCGCTCCTATGTGCGCGTCGTCTACTGGTCGATGACGCCCCTGTTTCTCTTGACGGCGGCGCTGCTGGGCTCGTTTAGCATTCCCAACGATGTGAAGAACAACTCGATACACACGATCGTGACCAAGCCGGTGGAGAAGATCGAAGTCGTGCTGGGGCGATTTTTCGGCTATGCGGCCTTGTTGACGATCGGCTTGCTGGTGGTGTCGGGCCTCAGCCTGATCTACGTCCTGCGCGGCGTCAACGAGGAAGCGGCGCAGGAGAGCTTCACCGCGCGCGTGCCGCAGTATGGCCAGATATCCTTCGTCGGAACCAAGAACCCGAACGAAGGGGACAACGTCGGGCGCGAGTTCACCCATCGCAGTTACATCACAGGACCGACGAAGGTCAAACGCGAGGGAACCCGCCAGTACGCCGTGTGGGACTTCCCCCAGATCCCGGCCGACGTGCGTCAGCGCGAGAAGGATGTTTTCTTCGAATTCGCCTTCGATATCTTCCGCCTATCCAAAGGCGACGAGGAAGGCAAAGGGGTCTATTGCACCTTTACTTTCGTGAATGTCAACGCCTTCGCGACTCCGGAAAGGGATCGTCAAGCGCAAGAACTCGAAAACCGGACGGATCTGCTGAAGAAAAAACGCGAGAACGAGCGGGCCAAGGTCAACAAGCAATTTGACAGCGACATTGCCGCGAAGACCAGGGCATTCGAAAAAGCGCAGAAGGGTCAAGACGCGTCGCGCGTAAAGGAGTTGACGGACCAGCACCAGAAGGCTCTGGAAGAGATTCAGACGCTGCGCGACGGCGCACTGCACCAGATCGAGCTGGGCTTGATCAAGCACTTCGGCATCTATCAAGCCGCCTCGATCGAAGTCACCGACTACCACACGCAGGCCGTGCCGATCCCACCCAAGGAATTCCAGGAATTGCTGGCGGACAACGCGGGAGAGCAAGGCAACGCCATAGCAGAACGGCCCGCCTTGCGCGTCTTCGTCAGCGTTGACGTGGCCAAGCAGGCGCAGATGGTCGGCGTCGCACCCCAGGATTTTTACCTGCTGGCCTATGAAAGGCCCTTCTGGCAAAATTTCCTCAAGGGCGTGCTCGGCATGTGGTTCACCCACATGCTCGTCCTCGGCATCGCCATCGCGTGCAGCACCTATCTGAGTAGCGTAATCAGTTTGCTGCTTACGCTCAAGCTGTACATTGCCGGCTTGAACATCGACTACCTGCGCGAGATCGCCGAGCGCCGCGTCGAAGGCGGGGGCCCGATCGAAGCGTCCCTGCGCCTCGGCACCAAAATGGGCCCGGCGGCACAGCTCGAAGCCTCGCCGACCACCAGCCTTATTCGCGGCGCCGACACCGTCTTCAGCTGGTGGGTCGGCCGCATTCTCAACCTGATTCCCGACATCAGCCGCCACGACTTGCACCAGTATGTCGCCAACGGCTTCGACATCGCCTGGCTAGACGTGCTGCTGATCGACAACGCGCTGCCGCTGTTCGGCTACCTGATCCCGTGGGCCGTGGCGGCTTATTATCTCATGAAGTACCGCGAAATTGCGAACCCACAGTGATCTTTCCTCGTAGTGCGGGCGGCTCGCCTGCACCGGATTCGACGGCTTACGAAGGACATGCAGGCGAGCCGCCTGCACCACGGCGCGGTTGCCAGAATAGGACGCAATCATCATGGCCACTCCATTGCTGCAGCACGCTCGACAGCGGAAGATGATCTACTTCGGCGCCATTGTCGTTTTGTTCACCCTGTCGCTCATTCATCGCGAGTTCTTCATCAAGCCCCAGGCCACGCGTCTGCAACTGCGCGAAACTGTTCGCGGCGAAGTAGAGCTGACCAGCTCGGCGGTCCGACTAATGCTGACCGGCTCGCGCGGCCTTGCCGTCACCATTCTCTGGTACAACGCCTGCGAAATGCAGAAACGCAACGAGTGGAACGAACTCGAACTGATCGTCAAATCGATCACCAAACTCCAGCCCTACTTCATCACTCCCTGGCTCTATCAGAGCTGGAACATCTCCTTCAACGTCGCCGTCGAATGCGACCGGCCGCGCGACAAGTATTACTACGTGAGCCGCGGACTGGAGTTGCTCGCCGAGGGAGAACGCCGCAACAGCGGCACCGCCGACCGCGGCGCCGCCAGCGATCCGGACCGGATTGTCATCCCAGGCAATCCGGAGCTGCGCCATTTCATGGGCTTCATCTATCAACTCAAGATCGGCAATAGCGACGAACAGAAGACGATGCGCTCGCTCCTCGAATTGAGCTGCATCGATCCCGTCGAGCGGAATCCCGCGCGATTTCTGGGAGAAAAGGGAGAGGTCAACCTGGAGGAACTCGCCAAGTTCTCCAGCAAATACCCGCGGCTGGTGCGCAGGTTGAACGAGCAACTGGAATATGACAATCCGCAGCGCATCGTGCAGTTCCTGCAAGATCACCAGAACATTCCGAATCGATTCAAGCCGATCGAAAAGTCGGGGCAGGCGACGGCCAAGGGGTCCGACCTGAAGGATCCGCTTAAGCAGTTTCCGATCCTGCCGCCGCCTGAAGGACGCGGGCCGAACACGGAAGCGCGCGTGCTGACCGCGAGCGAGTCGGTCGACGTTTTTTTGATCTGCCGAACCTGGTTCGAGTTCGCCCAAAAGCCGCTTCCCCCGGCGGAGGAAAGTCCCGGCCCCGTGCCGGCCGACTACGACAAGCTGAAACATCGCGTTCCCAAGGGGATGGTGATCCAGCTCTTTCGCCAGTATCCGGCACGAGCCCAGATCTATATCGCCGAAGCGCTGGAGTCGGAGGGGTTCTTCGACAGCGACGGCTTCGACATGTCCGGCTTCTACAAGAAATGGCTAAACCGCGAGGTTAATAAAGCAGACTATACTTTTGGAACCGAAACCATGTACCACTCACGCCTCGCGTGGGGGCGCGGCCATGAGATGTACAAGGACTTCGGCATCAAGAACGGCCTCTACTTATCGCCGGCAGAATTCAAGAAGCTAACCGTACTCGCCGAGGAGATTCGCAAGCAGGAGAATCTCAAGCCAGGCCCGTTACCGGAATTCAAGCCTGAGTGGCGTGAAGGAACCTTGCGAAAAAGCCTCGATGCCCATCTGAAGCTGTATTTCAGCGAGTATTACCGAACCTTGTCAAACTTCGACGCCTATCTTTACCAGTCGGAAGGAGAAGCCGATCCGGTCACGGTGACGATGCGCAAGAAGCTGTTTTTCGCGGACCGCAGCCGTCGGCGCGGGGCCGAGATCGACGTGGCGCTCGACCTATACCATGAGGCCTTCGCGCTGTACTTGCACACCTGCCTCAAGTACCCTCGCTTCGCACAGGTGCCGAGCATGCAAGAGGACTTCTACGAAGCCTACCAACGGTCCCTGGGCCTGACCCACGTGCTGAATCCCGACAAATTCAGAGACCCGGCGGTATTGGCCGCAAAAATCGCGTATTGGCCCGCGCCGGCCTGGCAGGAAGCAATCATCCAGGCCATGATCGTATGCGAGAAGCAAACCGATCAGCAGGAGATGACCAAGGTCTTTCCAATGCGCAGGCGATTCGGAGCGCTCGATCTGATTCAGTACTACGACGGCCACGGCGCGAAGGAGCGCAAGGAGATATTCTACGCTGCCTCTCAGGTGGGACAGACCCTTGGCTTGAGCAAACTACCGTTCGCCAACGTCTTCCCGGGGCATGAGAACTACATGCTGACCCGGGTCAGGCCAATGCTGGAAGAGCGAGAACCGATCCCCGAAAACTGGGTTCCCCTGATCTCGCCCGGGACCCGTAGCACGACACGAGGTCGGCTGGGGTTGGATCGGTAACCCAGTCGCCCGCACGCTCTGAGAATATGACTATAGCGTGGAGCCAGGCTTTCCAGCCTGGCTGCCCCCCGGCTTTTTCAAGGTTGCACCCGGCCACGCCAGGCTGGAAAGCCTGGCCCCACGAAATGCTCAACAGCCTCTTTGCGTGCGGATCGCCCCCACGGAGGGACGACTCTTGAACAGCCCGTGCCGGACCTTCATTGCCGGTCATCGCGGCCTGGTTGGCTCCGCGCTGGAGCGGCGCTTTCAACAGGACACGCGGCGAATCCTGTTGACTCGGCCGCGCGAAGCTCTCGACCTTACCGATGCGGCCGCGGTCGATCGCTTCTTCGCCGAGGAGCGTCCCGACGAGGTACTGCTTGCGGCGGCCAAGGTCGGAGGAATCCAGGCGAACCGCGACTTTCCCGTCGATTTTCTTCTCATTAACCTGCAAATCCAGAACAACGTCTTGTCGGCTAGTCATCGGCATGGGGTGCGCAAGCTCATGTTGCTGGGCAGTTCGTGCATTTACCCGCGTAACGCGCCGCAACCGATGTGCGAAGACCACCTTCTCGACGGCAAGCTCGAACCGACCAACGAGCCGTACGCCATCGCCAAGATCGCCGGCATCAAGTTGGCCCAGGCCTATCGCAAGCAGTATGGCTGCAATTACATCGCGGTTATGCCGACCAACCTGTACGGCCCCCGCGACAATTTCGCGCTGGCGTCGGCGCACGTCCTGCCCGCGCTAATAAGGAAATTCCACGATGCGAAGATTTCAGGGGAGAGGTTCATCACGCTCTGGGGCGCCGGCAACGTCCGCCGTGAATTCCTGTACGTGGACGACCTGGCCGAGGCGTGCCACCTCTTGATGCAGCGCTACGATTCGGCCGACATCATCAACATCGGGTGCGGCATCGATCTGACGATTCGCGAACTGGCCGAGCGGATTGCCGGCATCGTCGGCTTCAACGGTGCGATCGAATGGGACACGACCAGACCCGACGGCACGCCGCGTAAGCTGCTCGACGTGAGCAAGTTGACGGCGCTGGGTTGGCAGCCGCGCATTGCCTTGGAGGATGGCATTCGCATGACGTATCAGTGGTTCTTGGCAAACAAGGATCATTGGCCGCGGATGTGAGAAAGCCTCGACAAACGCTCGGTCGCTAAGTACGCCATCAGGCCGCCCGGATAGGCTCCTACGACGGGCGGGCCGACGTTTTCTCCCGTCTCTGCCACCCGGGCATTGAATCACTATGAGCAATCGTATCAACCTGGAATCGGCAATCAAGCAAGGTGCGTGGAATGATCGTCACTTGACCGCGTACCGGTGCAGATTCACATGCGGGAGTACCTTTCGATTTTGGCATCAGCGTACTTGCAGCTTGCCAACCAGCAACGAGCAAGTGAGTTGGCAAACTGGATCCCTTCCCCAACTCTATTAGAATCAGTCACTTGCGGGGCGGGTGTTTGCAGTTTGCCAACTGGCGTGGGGGGTATCTCAACCGACCTTGCCTTCGCCGCCGACGACCCATGCCAAATTCAAAAGGCACACAGGCACGCCCTTCACATGCTTTTCCATTTCCTTTTTGGCGCGGAAAAGCTAAGATTGAATAAACCTGCATGGGGGATTCCGCGCAGACGCGCCGCTGAAGCAGGCAAGCTCTTTCTTCAAGGGGGGAATGCGATGTTCCAACTCGATCTCGGCGGCGCCGGCCGTTATTGCGACGGTCTCAGCCGGCGCTCGTTCCTCAAGCTCGGCGTCTCCGGCATGGGCGCCCTTGGCTTGCCGCTAGTCCTCAAAGCACAGGCGCCATCGGCGCCGACGCGCAACACCTCCGTCATCCTGATCTGGCTCGACGGCGGCCCAGGCCACATGGACATGTACGACATGAAGCCCGACGCCCCCGCCGAATATCGTGGCATCTGGCGGCCAATCCGCTCGCGCGTTCCCGGTTTCGATGTCACCGAGCTCTACCCCAAACAAGCCCGTATCACCAACCTCTTCTCGATGGTTCGTTCGCTCCACCACGACACCGGCGACCACTTCGCCGGCGGACACCGCATGTTGACCACCAAGGACATGGGCGTCTCCGGCGTCAACAACCTGCAGCGCTTCCCCGGCATCGGCGCGATCGTCAACCGGGAAGTTGGCGCTCGCCGCCGCGGCATGCCAGGCTATGTCGGCGTGCCCCACTCCTCCAGCATCGGTCTGACCCCAGGCTACTTCGGCGGACACATGCTCGGCGCCCATCACAACCCATTCGACACGCACGGTGACCCGAACAGCCCAGGCTTCAGCGTGGCCAACCTCAACCTCGCCGCCGGTCTGACGCCGCAGCGTCTCGAAGATCGCCGGTCCTTGAATAACCACTTTGACCGCATGTTGCGCGATCTCGACCAGAGCGGTACCGCCCGCGCCATGGACCGCTATTCGCAGGAAGCGTTCGACTTCGTCACCGGTCCAGCGGCGCGCGAAGCCTTCAGCCTCGAGCGCGAGGACCCGCGGCTGCGCGATCGCTACGGCCGCCACAGCTGGGGCCAGAGCGCCTTGCTGGCCCGGCGTCTGGTCGAAGCAGGCTCGACTTTCGTCAACGTCCACCTTGGCGGCTGGGACCATCACTGGGATCTCCAGCCGAGCTACGAACGCCTGCTCCCCATCGTCGATAGCCTCGTCTATGGCCAGTTCACCGATCTCCAGGAGCGCGGCCTGCTCGACCAGGTGCTCGTCGTCCTGTGCGGCGAATTCAGCCGCACCCCGCGCATGAACGACGGCGGCAACGGCGGCGCGCCGCGCTCGATGGGCACCCCCGGCCGCGATCACTGGGGCAACTCGATGTTCTGCCTCATGGGTGGCGGCGGCGTCCGCGGCGGCCTGGTAGTCGGCTCCACCGATCGCCTCGGCGAACGCCCGCACTCCCGCCCGCTCACGCCGTGTAACATTCACGCCACCATCTACAACGTGCTCGGCATCGACCCACGCTTGCAACTTCTCGACCCAAGCGGCCGGCCGGTCAACGTGATCGATGATCCGACGGCGATTCAGGAGTTGCTGTAGGCAACGCCGTATTCAGCGAGCCGCCGAGCCTATCTCGGCGGTTTTCTTTCTGTCCTTGGTTCATCTCAGACGACTTCCAAACCCGATTAGACGAAGCCCGCAGACCTCAAGCCAATCAAGGAAATCCCAGAGGCTGGTTGAAAACAGATTGCTCCAAGCCGCAGTTGCTCTCGGAGTAGGCAACGCGTGCACAGTATCAATGCTCGGAACAAGAGCATGAAGTTCATTTGCTAGCTTACGGCGAACTCTGTCTCAAGGATTTGAAAAGGGTTGCGGATCAGGGTCACTCACGGATTAGCGATGGCATCGAAGTTGCGATCAACTTCCAAAGCCTATGCTCTAAACTTTGTCTCCGAAGTTTCCGTGGTGAATTCCAAGCAGCAGAAAACCCTTGCTTGTGGGGCCAGGGATCGGAGCCCTTCTTTCTGAGGAACTAAAGAGAAAAACAGTTGTAATTCATCTTTGCCTTGGCTAAGCTTGCGATAAGTCAAATGGAGCTTTACGGATACGTGGGGCCCAATAAATTTCATCTTTTCCGTTATTTCCCGTCACAGGGAAGGAGTTTCTCATGCGCAAGCGGTCTGGTTTCACCTTGATCGAGTTGTTGGTGGTGATTGCGATCATCGCCATCCTGATCGGCCTGCTCGTGCCGGCCGTGCAGAAGGTGCGTGAAGCGGCGGCGCGAACGCAATGCATCAACAACATGAAGCAAGTCGGCCTCGCCCTGCACGCGTATCACGACGTGAACAAGATGTTCCCGTACGGTGGCGGCGACGGACGTGTCGCGACCGGGGCATCACTCATTGGCGTTGCCAACTGGCGGGTTCGCATTTTGCCTCAACTGGAGCAGGGGGCTCTGTATGCAAAACTCAATTTGAACTCCATCCAATCCGATACGAATCTGTCCAACCTGTCGTTGGCTGTCTGGAAATGCCCCTCCCAGACAGTTCCGGAATTCCAGCCCGCGGCCTGGGTCAGTTGGTGGACGAACTACAACCATCCGGTACCTTCCTACATTGGTATCGCAGGCGCCTATCCCGACCCGGCCGGGCGATCCGGCTACTCCTATGCCACCAACTACGGACCCGGATACTGGTGCTCCAACGGCATGCTCCTCGCCAACGAAAAAACGAATATCGCCGGCTGCACCGACGGGACCTCCAACACTATCATCGTCGCCGAGCAATCCGGCCTTATCGGGACTCAGGACATTCGCAACGGTTATTACACTCCCTGGGGCAGCTACACGACCGACTACAAACTCTCCAGTTGCCCAGGCGGCTCTGACTTGTGGGGCATGGGCTTGACCAGCGTGTGGTTGGCTATCAATTCGCAGACCACGAACGCCGGCAGTGACAATACCTACGATGTCAACACGATCCTCAATTCGATGCATCCGGGCGGCATCAATGCTCTCTTCACCGACGGCTCGGTCAAGTTCATTCCGAACGGCACCAACTTCGCGAACTTCCAGGCGCTGTGCGTCCGGAATGACGGTATCGTAACGACCGAGCCATGATGTCGATGCCATGCCGAAGTTTCCGTCCGTTCAATCCGAGGCGGGAATCCGCCAAAACCGGATTCCCGCCTCTTTTTCTTTAAGGAGTCAGCATCTTGTTTCATCATGCAAAAATGCTCTCGTCGATCCTTGCGCTGGGAGCTTGTCTGATTCTGCTCGTCGGCTGCGCCGCGCCGACGGGCGAAGTTTCCGGAAAGGTCACATACAAAGGACAGGCCGTCACCAACGGCTCGATCAACTTCGATATGAAAGGCCAGGGCATAGGCCAGCAAGCGAAGCTTGATGCAAACGGCGCGTTTACCCTGGAAAAGCCCATGCCAGTCGGAACCTATCAAGTCTTCTATGCGCCGCCTACGCCTGAGCCGCAGCCCCCCGGCAAAGGACCGCCGGCAGCGATCAAGTCAATGATGCCGGAAAAATTCTACAAGGCGGAATCCAGCGGCGTGACGGTGGACGTCAAGGCCGGGAAAAACGATAACATAACGGTTGAATTCAAGGACTGATCGCAAGGCCAACCGTGTCCGAGCCTGAAGCGTGAGCGAGAGAAACGCCGCCCTTCGCTCACGCTTCAGGCTCGGATCTCAACCATGGGGCGTTTCATGTATTCCCGTCGCTGTCAATTCGCCGCGCTATTGATCTTCTCACTCCTCGCCGTCACGTTCGCATCCGCCGACGACTGGCCCAGCTGGCGCGGCGCCGACGGCAGCGGACACTCCAAGGAAAACGGCCTGCCGACCAAATGGAGCGCCAAGTCGATCGTCTGGCGTACCGCATTGCCCGGCATCGGTCAATCGTCTCCCGTCATTTGGGGCGATCGCATCTTTCTGACTTCTGCGCTGGAGAACGGCAAGAAACGCGTCGTTCTGTGCGTCGATCGCACCAAGGGCAACATCGTCTGGCAGAACGAAGCCTGGGCCGGCAGCCCCGAAAAGAGCCACGGCATGAACGGCTGGGCGTCCTCCACCTGCGCCACCGACGGGGAGCGCGTGGTCGCCTACTTCGGCAAAGGCGGCCTGCACTGCTACAGCATGGATGGCAAGAAACTCTGGTCGCGCGACCTCGGCGAATTCCCCGGGCCCTGGGGAACTTCGGCGTGCCCTCTCCTGGTCGGCGACCTTGTCATTCAGAACGGCGACTCAACCGGCAAGTCGTTTCTCATCGCCGTCAACAAGCAGACCGGCAAGGATGTCTGGAAAACGCCGCGCCCGGACCTGCCCAAGGGAGGCTGGAGTTCACCGGTGCTCGTCGATGCGGGCAAGCGCAAGGAAATCGTGGTCAACGGCGAGGATTTCGTGATCGGCTATGATCCAGCTTCGGGCAAGGAGTTGTGGAAGTGCAAGACATTCGCCGGCCGCGGCGAGCCGACCGTCGCGCCGGGCAAGGGACTCGTCTACGTCATCAATGGTCTGGCAGGGGACATCTATGCCGTCAAACTGGGCGGCGCGGGCGATGTCACCAAGTCGAACATCGCCTGGCATACGCCGCGCAAGGGAAAACGCGATCAGCCCTCGCCCATCGTCGTTGGCAACTACCTCCTCGCCGCCGACATGGACGGCGTCACCACCTGCTATCACAGCGGCACCGGCAAGATCCAGTGGAAGGAGCGTCTGCGCGGCGCCTTCACCGCCTCGCCGATTGCCGCGGGGGGCCTCGTCTATTTCATGAGCGAAGCGGGCGAAACCTCCGTCATCGAGCCGGGACCAACTTTCAAGCTCGTCGCCGAGAATTCGCTCGGCGCCTCCGGCGAGATGTTCCGCGCCTGCTTGACGCCGTGCAACGGGCAGATCTTCGCGCGATCGCAAACGCAATTGTACTGCATCGGCAAGGAAAAGTGAATTTTAACCAAGTTGCCAAAACGGCACATTCGGCAGCACGGGGGAAATCGGAAATTGCCGGCGTTTCCGCAGAATACGATTAATCGTTAAGGCGCAAACAGCCGATCTACCTAAGGAGAAATACGTCCGATCCAACTTAGGTAGGGGTGTCGCAATGCGCCATAACGCTTATCGTATGCTGATCGTGGCTTGCCTCGTGATGAGCAACGGCTGCCTGGCCCGGCAACTCACGAGAGACGGCGCATCCTCCCAGGGCGCTATGTCGGAAATTTACACCGAACAGGCGATGACCAACTTGATCCGGGCACGTAGTAACTTGCCGTTTGTCCAGCTCAAGTACTCCGGGCTCAGCGTCAACGACAACGATGAATATACCGGGAACGCCGGCTTCACAAGATCCATCAGCACGGTCGCAGACTTGGTGACCGGGGCACTGGCCCGAACGGTGGGAGATAGCTATACCCCAAACGCCACCGCCAAACGCAGCCGCACGATGAGCTTCAACGCCGATCCGGTCGTCACGGAGAATGATGTCTACACAAGCTACATCAACTTCGCCAACGATCCAGGGCTGTTCTGCGTCAGCGATCACGCCCCGTCGTGCACGGTCCACATTCACCGCAAATGCGGCAAAAAGCACTACTGGGTCCCGGCCGAGGCCGGCCCCGCGTTCTTCGAGCTGGTCATGAAGACGGCAATCATGCGCGGACCGGAGACCGCGCCGCCCATCCCAGCCGCTTATGAGACCACGATCAGGGAAGTGCTGAATCCAAAGGCCATTGCCGGTCGAGACGCCACCAACGCCACGCTTCTTTTCGACAAAGAAATTCCCAACGGCAATGCGACGATGGTCTTCGAAATGGACGGCGGCAGGAAGGTTCGTGTTCGCCTCTTTCAGGTCGACCACGATCAGGACAAGGTCAAGATCTCACGTGGTATCAAGACGAAAATCCTTGACATCCAGTGGTCCCCCAAGCAGGATAACTTCGGAGTAAATGACTTGGTCGGTAAAGCCGTGCGCATCTACTCTCACGACTTTCCGCCCGAAGCGTCGGCGCCGGATCCGGTGGTGCGTCGGATTGCCACCGACCTTAACCAAATCAGGGTCAAGGTGCAAAACGGCGGTCGCTAACTACTGACAGCTGCGCAGGTTTGGTTAAGTTCTCGCGGTAAGATAAGGGTATGGAAGCAATCGGCTTCGCCCCTGATGACTGGCGCGGCTGGCGGCGGATGAGAGCGTTGGAATTGAAAC
>JACXTT010001035.1_pt1 | contig 47492 bp, 47 predicted proteins | sample 9270951 | NCBI WGS metagenome assembly JACXTT01 (sample SAMN15532306, study PRJNA645909) | rock metagenome | isolation source: weathered quartz diorite | place: Puerto Rico | collected 2017-06-21 | reverse complement strand
TTTGGTTTGGGGGGCGGGTATGCTCATGGAAGAGAAGTATATCGTAACTCAGGGCGCCGTCATCCCGGCGAAAGCTGGGATCTAAGCTTTGAATGGTAGTATAAAGCGTGCGACGCGAGCAGAGAAGGCGTAGCAATGACAAAATCACCGACAAAGCATCACCTCGATGAGTGTCCCGACAGATGCTCTGGCCGAGACGCTCGGCGACAACGGCCACTTACTGAAAGTGAAATAAAGCGAGTCTCCGAAAGTGCGAGGGATGCAGTAGCAAAGTCATCGGGGAATGCATACAAGTGTATATATTGTGGACGTGTCTATCTCCGTGAGAATTTTACTAACGTGCGTCTTGGCACATTGGATGGAGGCGTCACCAGGCTAGGATGGCACTCCAAGAATTTCCCGTGATGCTTCGGTTATCGAAGCACGTGGGTCCAGCCTGATCTAGCACAGCGAGGACGATCATGGCTCTTCTGGTTCTAGGTGGTACATTCTTGCTCTTGGTTGGCTATGGGTTCTACTACTGGCACCAAAATGCGACGCGCGGCGTGAAAGCGCCATTTGCAAAAGCACTGTTACGGCTTTTTACGGAAGCACCTCTCGATTTCCTCGTCGTACTCATTATCCTCACAATCCTCCTTGTCGTGATAATCAAAACAGGGGCTGAAGTTCTAAGCAATTAGCAGTTAAATGATCCTGGCAACGTAAAAAGCGACGGAGGGATTAGACTTTAATCGGTTCTTATGCGGCTACTCATGTTGTTCTTTTTGCTCTTCATGCGCTCGTAATATTTTCCGCGTTTAAGTTGTTTGAAGTCGGAGCGCTTGTACTCAGCTCGAAGCTCATCAGAGGCAAGCTTAATCTTCTTCACACAACTAAATCGCCGTCGAGCCGGTTCGACCAGAAACCTGCATTAGGCTGCGGCTAATATAGCCTTTCGGAGGGACGGAGGCAGAGTTACTGACTTAAAAAACTTTCGGGATACAAATAATCCTCACCGGATTCATCAATGACGCGAATTTGACCATGCTTTGTCGCTGCGGGATCAGGAACGGCAATATATATTTTTCTTTTCTCTAGCGATGCTGCGTAACCGGTGTTGCGAACACAAACGACCAAGCGCCTTGATGGGCGAAATCCATGCGGCCGGCGGAAAATTCAGAACGAGCCGATATCAAGGCATCATCGGCTTTGCGCATCCAGTATTGAACGACGGAACGACGCGCCTCTTCTTGCGTCATGCCGCCACGCCGTAGCGCTCTACTTCATCGTGTATGGGCAATACGGAATAACGACCTTCGGACCATTCGCGCCGGGAGACAACCAAGGTGCTGATGACCACGTCATGGGCAAGCTGAATGTCGTATAGCGCGTCCGTGATGGCATTGCGCTCTCGCCAAGTCAGCTCACGTGTCGTCAGCACGAGCAAATCGATGTCGGACTCGGCATCGTCGGTACCTCTGGCTTTCGACCCATACAGCACGATCAACTCGACAGGATATTTCCGGACGAGCAAATCCTTGGCGGCCTCAATCGCCTTTCGGTCGTTGGCTTTGAGCGGGATGTGGGCGAGGGTTTTCATATGGAGTAACTATAGCTTTTTGGCCGGATATGGAATAGATACCCCGTCCAAACTATCTCAGGAGACACAACGCATAATCATTCGGCGGGTTACGGCGCTTCGCGTCTAACCCGCCCTACATTTAATACATGGGCCCCCGCTTCCGCGGGGATGGCAGTTAGGTATACTCCCATCGCCCGACCGCCATAAATAAACAATCCATGCAAACCATCGACACCTTAATAAACGCCCGCTGGGTGATTCCCGTCGAGCCCGACGGCAAGACACTGGACCACCACAGCATCGCCATCCTGGGCGGAAAGATCTTCGAAGTTCTACCGACGGCCGATGCCGTTACACACTACCGCGCGACGGAAACGGTCGATCTTCCGCATCATGCCGTCATCCCGGGCCTGGTGAACGCGCACACTCACTCCGCCATGAGCCTGTTCCGCGGGCTGGCGGACGATCTGCCGCTCATGGACTGGCTGAACCATCACATCTGGCCGGCGGAGGCGAAGTGGGTCAGCCCCGATTTCGTGCGCGACGGCACCGAGCTCGCCATCGCCGAGATGCTGAAAAGCGGCACCACCTGCTTCAGCGACATGTATTTCTTTCCCGACGTCGCCGCGCGCGTCTGCCACGACACCGGCATGCGCGCCTGCATCGGCCTGATCATGATCGACTTCCCGAGCGCCTGGGCGCAGAACGCGGATGAATATCTGCACAAGGGTCTCAAGCTGCACGACGAGCTGCGTAACAGCGAGCTCGTCAGCACCGCCTTCGCGCCGCACGCGCCGTACACGGTCTCGGACGCGCCGTTCGAGAAAATTCGCATGTACGCCGACGAGCTGGACATTCCCATCCACATGCACGTGCACGAAACCGCGCACGAAGTGGATGGCGGCATGAAGCAGCACGGCATGCGTCCGCTGGCGCGGCTGGTCAATCTCGGCATCCTCGGCCCGCGCCTGATCGCGGTGCACATGACGCAGCTGTTGCCGGCGGAAATCGAATTGCTCGCCAAGGACAACGTCAGCGTCGTCCACTGCCCGGAATCGAATCTGAAACTCGCGAGCGGCTTCTGCCCGGTGCCGGCGCTGGTGAAAGCCGGCGTGAACGTGGCGCTCGGCACCGACGGCGCGGCCAGCAACAACAATCTCGACATGCTGGAGGAAATGCGCATCGCCGCGCTGCTCGCCAAGGGTGCGAGCGGTGACGCCACCGCGATCCCGGCACACACCGCGCTGCGCATGGCGACGCTGAACGGCGCCAAGGCGCTGGGCATCGAGGCGCGCACCGGTTCGCTCACCGCCGGCAAGGCCGCGGATATTACGGCCATCGATCTTTCCGCCATCAGCAGCCAGCCGGTTTACGACCCGGTGTCGCAAATCGTCTATACCGCCACGCGCGATCAGGTCTCGGACGTGTGGGTGAACGGCCGGCATCTGCTCGCGAAACACCAGCTGACCAGCATGGACGAAGCCGCGCTGCGGGAGAAGGCGCAGGCGTGGCATGATAAGATAAAGACCAAATAGACACGATTTACAGATACATCTAGCGAGATCGCGCGCGAAGCGCGCGATGCCATTTAAACCCTGGATCCCCGCCTTCGCGGGGATGACGCAAAGTACTTTATATTCGTTCAGAGTCTTTGCTTACTTTGCGCCTTTGCGGCGAGAGCACATGGTTCAATCAGCACAAAACGTCGACCCGGACGAGATCGCGAAATTCGCGCAGCTCGCGGCGCGCTGGTGGGACCCGCACAGCGAGTTCCGGCCGCTGCACGAGATCAACCCGCTGCGGCTCAACTATATTAATGATCGCGTCGGGCTCAAGGACAAGACCGTGCTCGACATCGGCTGCGGCGGCGGCATTCTCGCCGAGAGCATGGCGGCGCACGGCGCCACGGTCATGGGCATCGATCTCGGCGAAGCGCCGCTCGCGGTGGCCAAGCTGCATCTCAAGGAATCCGGCCTCAAGGTCGATTACCGCCACGTCAGCGCCGAAGACCTCGCGCGCGAGCGGCCCGGCTCCTTCGACGTCGTGACCTGCATGGAAATGCTGGAGCACGTGCCCGACCCGTCCTCGACCATCGCCGCCTGCGCGCAGCTGGTCAAGCCCGGCGGCCAGGTGTTCTTCTCCACCATCAACCGCAATCCGAAGAGCTGGCTGTTCGCGATCGTCGGCGCGGAATACGTTCTGAATCTGCTCCCGAAAGGCACGCACGAATACATGAAGTTCATCAAGCCCTCGGAACTCGAAGGCTGGGCGCGGCACGCCGGGCTGACGCTGCGCGAGCTGATCGGCATGCACTACAACCCGCTCACGCGCGAGTACCGCCTCGGGCGCGGCGTGGACGTGAACTATATCGCGTACACAACGCGTGAGAACTGATCTTCATGGCGGCACGCCTTCACCCTGAATCAACCGCCAAACAAGCTAAACTGCTACACCCCTCTCCCGCAAGCGGGAGAGGGGTGTATCGAAATGACTCTTTCGGGAGAAATGGGCAGGCAATGATACGTACCGTCCTCTTCGACCTCGACGGCACGCTGGCCGACACCGCGCCGGACCTGGCGCACGCGCTGAACACGCTGCTGGTCGAGCAAGGCAAACAGACCCTGCCCTACGACACCATCCGCCCCGAGGTGTCGCACGGCGCCACGGCGCTGATCAAGCTCGGCTTCAACGTCGGTCCCGGCGACGCCGGTTTCGACCGGCTGCGCGAACGGTTTCTCGCGCTCTACTCGGCCGATCTGTGCAAGCACACGAAGCCGTTCGAGGGCATCGAACCGCTGCTGAAGTCGCTGCAACGGAAGAACATCAACTGGGGCATCGTCACCAACAAGCCGGCGTTCCTCACCGATCCGCTGGTGGCCGGCCTCGGGCTCGATCCCGCGCCGGCGTGCGTGGTCAGCGGCGACACCGTGCCCAACCGCAAGCCGCATCCGGAACCGATGCTGCTGGCGTGCACGCAGGCCGGCAGCCAGCCGCGCGAATGCCTGTACGTGGGCGACGCCGAGCGCGACATCATCGCCGGCCGGCACGCCGGCATGAAGACGCTGGTAGCGCTGTTCGGGTACATTAGCCATGATGAAAAGCCGCAAGACTGGGGCGCCGACGGCATGATCCGCGCGCCACTCGACATTCTCGACTGGCTGAAGAACGATGTCTAACGTCGTGACACTTATTATTACCGCTGTCGTGATCCTGCTGGCGATCGCGCTCGGATGGCTGGTCGCGCACCTGCGCAATCAGAAGCGGTTGACGGAGCTTGCTACCACGCTCGAACTCGAGCGCAAGGCGGCGCAGGAAAAGCTCGCCGGGCTCGAACAGACCTTCGCCGCCCTCTCCAACCGCGCGCTCAAGGACAACAACCAGGCGTTCCTGCAACTGGCGCAGGAAACGCTCAAGCAGTTCCACGTGCAGGCCAAGGGCGATCTCGAACTGAAGGAAAAGGCGGTCGAGAACCTGATCAAGCCGGTGCGCGACGCACTCGAAAAAACCGAGCAGCAGATCCGCCTGATGGAGCACGAGCGCAAACAGGCCTACGGCTCGCTCACCAAGCATCTCGAAACCATGACCCAGACGCAGCAGTTGCTGCAGGGCGAGACGCGCAACCTGGTACAGGCACTGCGCCGGCCGGAAGTGCGCGGCCAGTGGGGCGAGCTGACGCTCAAGCGTATCGCCGAACTCGCCGGCATGGTGGAGCACTGCGACTTCTACGAACAGGAAAACACCAGCACCGAGGACGGCCGGATGCGCCCGGACATGATCGTGCGCATGCCCGGCGGGCGCGAGATCGTCGTGGACGTGAAGACACCGCTCGACGCCTACCTCAGCGCGGTCGAGGCGACCGACGACGAGACGCGCCGCAAGCACCTCGAACATCACGCGCGCAAGGTGCGCGAGCGCGTGCGCGAGCTGTCGAGCAAGAGCTACTGGACCCAGTTCAAGAATGCGCCGGACTTCGTGATCCTGTTCATCCCCGGCGAGCAGTTCCTGACCGCGGCGCTCGACCTCGACCGCGAGCTGATCGAGGACGCCATGAAACAGAAGGTCATCCTCACCACGCCCACCAGCTTCGTCGCGCTGCTGCGCGCGGTGGCCTACGGCTGGCGCCAGGAAAGCCTCGCCGCCAACGCCGAGAAAATCCGCGACGTCGGCGAGGAACTCTACGGCCGGCTCGCCACCTTCAGCGAGCACCTCATGAAGCTCGGGCGCAGCCTCAACGGCGCGGTGGCCGATTACAACAAGGCGGTGGGATCGTACGAATCCAAGCTGCTGCCCGGCGCGCGCAAGTTCTCCGAAATGGGCGTGGGCGGGGACAAGGCGCTGGCGGAACCGGAGCCGATCGAGAAAGCCGTGCGCGACGTGCAGCCCGGCTAGGGAATCTCCGACCAGGACGGCCGTTCAATCACGATCGTCCGGCCCGGGCGCGTGCTATATTTTGGTTGAACGGTATGGATCGCTCAACCTGAAAGTGCCGCACCAACACGCCAAAAATACGGACGAACTGCCGCTGCTGCTGCTGGTGGAGGATTCCATGACGACCACGGCGCTGCTGTCGAAGTATCTCGGCGGCGGCTACCGGATGCTGCACGCAAAGGACGGCGTGCAGGCCCTGCAGACGCTGGAGCAGCGCCCCGACATCGCGCTCGTCATCACCGACATCCACATGCCGAACATGAACGGCCATCAGCTGCTGGTCAGGATCCGCAAGGACGAGCACGACCGCTTCAAGAACATGCCGGTCATCGTCATGACCACGGCCGAGGACAACGTCGATCGCAACCTGGCATTTCTCAACGGCGCGAACGACTTCATCACCAAGCCGATCGACGAAATGGAAATCCAGGCGCGCGTCAACGTGCATTATCGGCTGGCACGCACCATCCGCGAGCTTGAAGCCAGCCAGAAAGCGCTGGCGGAACAGGCCACCACCGACGCGCTGACCAAGCTCAAGAACCGGCGCGCTTTCTTCGAGAACGGCGCGCGGGCGCTGGCGATGGCGCGGCGCTACGTGTCGGACCTGTCGGTGATCCTGCTCGACATCGACCACTTCAAGAAGATCAACGACACCTACGGCCATCAGGCCGGCGACGAGGCGCTGATCGTGGTCGCGAATATCCTGATGGACCTGACGCACGGCGCGGGCACGGTGGCGCGCATCGGCGGCGAGGAGTTCGCCATCCTGCTGCCGGACTCCAATCGCCTCGGCACCGCGGTGCTGGCGGAACGCATCCGCGTGGCCATCGAGCGCGAGCAATTCATCGTCGGCGACAAGATCGTGCCGATCACCGTCAGTATCGGGATTTCCTCGTTCGGCGTGGACTCCGCGGAGGATATCGACCAGCTGCTGAGCGTCGCGGACAGCCGCCTTTATCTCGCCAAGAAGAACGGCCGCAACCGCATTTGCGTCAATGACGACGGGAAAACGCGGTTCGCCTGATCCCGCTTACTTTTCCAGCTTTTCCCTGGCCGGCTTGGTGGCGTCGTGAATTGCTTCCTTCGTCTCCTTGAGCAGTTCGCCGGTGCGTTCCTTGACACGCTCGGTGATGTCCGGCTTGGCCGCGAACGGATTGCTCAGCAGCGGCACGTCCCGGCCGAAGTTGATGCCCAGCGGAAAAGCGACAACGAGACCCAGCACCAGACCGATAAAGAATTTCTTCATGGCGTTCCCTCGGGTTTGATCCGGGCGACATGATAATCAGGAATGCCGCGCGTGGCCACTGCGCAACGGCGCGGCTTGCGTTACAATCCGCGGGCCGCGCCGCCCTGCGGCGTATATTCACCGGAATCTGCCGACCGAACCCATGCCGCGTTACACGCCCGCTCCCGACCTTCTCGCCGCGCGCCACATACTCGTGACCGGCGCCGGCGACGGCATCGGCCGCGCCGCGGCGCTGGCGTTCGCCGCGCACGGCGCGAACGTGATCCTGCTGGGACGCACCGCCGCGAAATTGGAAAAGGTGTACGACGAAATCGAACGCCGCGGCGGGCCACAGGCGGCGATACTCCCGCTCGATCTCGCCAAGGCCACGCCGGCACATTATGAACAGGTGACGCAGACCGTCGAGAAGGAATTCGGCCACCTCGACGGCCTGCTGCACAACGCCGCCGACGCCGGCACGCTCACCCCGATCGACCTCTACGAACCGGACATGTGGTATCGCGTGATGCAGGTGAACCTGCACGCCGCCTGGCTGCTGACCCGCGTCTGCCTGCCGCTGCTGCGGAAATCCGCCGACGCCTCGATCGTCTTCACCACCGCCGATGTCGGCCGCCGGGGTCGCGCCTACTGGGGCGCCTACGGCGTGTCCTGTTTCGGCCTCGAAGGGCTGATGCAGATCGTGGCCGACGAACTTTCCTCCGGAGAAAATCTCCGCGCCAACAGCCTGAATCCCGGCGCGGTGCGCACCCACCTGCGCTCCCGCGCCTACCCCGGCGAAAACCGCGACGCCCTCGCCGCACCGGAAGACATCATGCCTGCCTATCTTTACCTGCTCGGACCCGACAGCCGTGGCGTGAACGGCCGGGCCCTGAACGCCGCCGACTTCCTGAAGTAACGCCGGCCGCGCCACGACCGGCGGCCCTCATCGCGACGGCGAAAACCGGCCGTCCGGGCGCCGGACATTCCCGTACTGTTTCCGTGGTGTACGGCGCGACGCGATGCTCTTATAGTTACACACGCCATGGAACCCAGGCTCATCGATTCCTTCCACCGGGCGATCGAGTACGTGCGCCTGTCGGTCACCGACCGCTGTGACCTGCGTTGCACCTATTGCCTGCCGGAAAACTATCGGGATTTTTCCGAGCCGGAGCACTGGCTCACGTTCGACGAAATCGAGCGCGTCATGCGCGCCTTCACCGAGCTCGGCGTGCGCCGCGTGCGTCTCACCGGCGGCGAACCGCTGACGCGCCATCAGCTGCCGGAGCTGGCCGCGCGGCTGCGCGCGCTGCCGCATCTCGACGACCTGTCCCTCAGCACCAACGCGGTGCAGCTGAAAAAACACGCCCAGGCGCTGTTCCAGGCCGGCGTGCAGCGCATCAACGTCAGCCTCGATTCGCTGCGGCCGGAACGTTTCCACGCCATCACCCGCGGCGGCAAGCTGAACAAGGTGCTCGACGGACTGGCCGCGGCGCGCCAGGCCGGCCTGCGCCCGATCAAGATCAACATGGTGGTGATGAAGAGCGTGAACGACGACGAAATCGAAGACATGGTGCATTTCTGCGCCGCGCATGACTTCACGCTGCGGCTGATCGAAACCATGCCCATGGGCGACACCGGCCGCTCCGCCACGGATCATTACCTGAATCTCGAGGAAGTGCGGCGACGGCTCGAAACAAAATTCGAGCTGGTGCCGGCGGTGATGCCGGGCGGCGGCCCGGCGCGGTACGTCGGCGTCGCGGGCACGAATCTTCGCATCGGTTTCATCACGCCGATCTCGCAGCACTTCTGCGAAACCTGCAACCGCGTGCGCCTGTCCGCGGACGGCGCGCTTTATCTGTGTCTCGGGCAGGAGGACAAGCTGGAATTGCGCCCGCTGCTGCGCCAGGGAATCGGTGACGAGGAACTGAAGACGGCGATCCGGGCGGCGATCGCGCGCAAGCCGGAACGGCACGAGTTCCGGGAGCAGCCCCGGAAAATCGTGCGGTTCATGTCCCGGACCGGAGGCTAGGAGTTTACTGAAAAAGTTGGTAATCAGGTCCCCTCTCCCCTTGCGGGAGAGGGAGCTTCCAGCCTCTGACTACGAAGCGCGGCGACTCGTGATCAGGTGCTTGATCATCCTGTCCTCGAGCTCGATGCGGGCGGCAAGCTTCTCGCCGAGCTTCGACAGATCGTCGGAAAACGCCAGACCGATCTCGCAGTGATCGCCGCAATCGTACTTGTCGTTAAAGTCGAGCGCGGCCTCGGTGGAGCTGGCGATCTGGGGATAAAGTTTTTCCGCCAGCTCCGAAACCTGCTGCCGGCGCTCGGTGCCGTTGACGATGCGTTCGTAGAGGCTGAAATGGCCGGCGGCGATGTAGTCCACCAGCACCTGACAGAATTTCTGGAGCAGTTCCTGCGTCGGCTTTACGCGGGAGCTGTTTCCGTTCTTGTAGGGATCGATACCGGCCAACTGGCAGTACAGCGCCAGCATCTCGGTCCGTTCCGCGATCAGTTTCTGTACCGTGTCCTGGGTGACGGCGCGGCGCTCCGGCGCCCGGGGGCGGTGCTGCGTCGTTTCTCTGTGGTGTTCCGTTGCCATGATCCCCTTCCGTATCTCCTCGTGGAGCCGAAACTATACGCTGTCGTCGCCGGTTTGTTAACTGCGCCGGATCAGGCGACAGAACGCGATCTCATCCGGCGATAATCATCCGGGAAGGCCGGGCAAACGGCCCTTGACATCGCGCAGCAGCTTCTGCAATCCGCCCTTGCCCATGCGCTTCATCATCTTCTGCATCTGATCGAACTGCTTCAGCAGACGGTTCACGTCCTGCACCTGCGTCCCCGAGCCGGCGGCGATGCGGCGCTTGCGCGAACCGCGGATCGTGTCCGGGAAGCGCCGTTCCTGCGGCGTCATGGAATTGATGATCGCGACCAGCTGCTTGACCTGCTTGTCGCCGAGCTGTGCCTTGGCCGCGTCCGGCACCTCGCCCATGCCCGGCAGCTTGCCCATCAGGTTCGCGACGCCACCCATCTTTTCCATCTGCGCCATCTGGTCGCGGAAATCCTCGAGATCGAAGCCCTTGCCCTTCGCCAGCTTGTGGGCGAATTCCTGTGCTTTTTCCTTGTCAGCGGCGCGGGCCGCTTCCTCCACCAGACCGAGCACATCGCCCATGCCGAGGATACGCGCCGCGACGCGCTCCGGATGGAACGCCTCGAGCGCGCCGGTTTTCTCGCCCACGCCGAGGAATTTGATCGGCTTGCCGGTCACCTGGCGGACCGACAGCGCCGCGCCGCCGCGCGCGTCACCATCGGTCTTGGTCAGGATCACGCCCGTGAGCGGCAGCGCTGCGTCGAACGCCTTGGCCGTGTTCACGGCGTCCTGACCGGTCATGCTGTCGACCACGAACAGCGTTTCCACCGGCTCGATCGCGGCGTGCACCGCGCGGATCTCGCGCATCATCGCCTCGTCCACGTGCAGGCGGCCGGCGGTGTCGAGGATCAGCACGTCCATGACCCGTTTGCGCGCCTCGTCCACGGCGTGGCGCGCGATGTCCTCCGGCTTCTGGTCGGTGCGGCTCGGGAAGAACTCGGCGCCGATCGTGGCCGCGAGTTTCTGCAACTGGTCGATCGCCGCCGGGCGGTACACGTCGGCGCTCGCCACCATCACGGATTTTTTCTCGCGCTCTTGCAGGAAACGCGCCAGCTTGGCGACGGTCGTGGTCTTGCCGGAACCCTGCAGGCCCGCCACCAGGATCACCGCCGGCGGACGCACCGCCAGGTTCAGCCGCTCGTTGGCCGCGCCCATGAGCGCGACCAGTTCGTCGTTGACCACCTTGACCAGCGCCTGTCCCGGCGTGAGGCTCGCCAGCACTTCCTGCCCGGCGGCCCTGGCGCGCACGTGCTCGATGAAGTCCTTCACCACCGGCAGCGCGACGTCGGCTTCGAGCAGCGCCATGCGCACTTCGCGCAACGCCTCGCGCGTGTTCTCCTCGGTGAGCCGGCCCTCGCCGCGCAGACGCCTGAGGGTGGCTTGCAGTCGTTGGCTCAGATTGTCGAACATGAGAAGTCACATTTCATAGAAAAATGAAATCCGGTTTTTTCACAACTCGAATACCTGACCCCGATCGAGCCGCCGCGGCGTGTTATCGGGAATGTGCCCCGCGATCTCGCGCATGATCTCGTCTTCCTCGCCTGGCATCAAATGCGTGATATGCACCCGCGGGCCCGGTTTCAGTTTTTTCAGCTCCGCCGCCAGCAACGAAGGGCACAGGTGCTTGGACACCCGGCTCAGCTTTTCTTCGGCGTCCAGAAAACTGGTTTCGACGATCACGTGCTTCAGGTCGCCGGTGGCGTTCAGCACCCGCCAGAATTCTTCCGTGGTCGTGGTGTCGCCGCTGAAGGCGAGGCTGCCGTTCGCCCCGCTCAACAGGTAACCTACCGCCGGCACGACGTGCGTCACCGGGATGCTGCGCACGCGGCGCCGGTCGAGCGTCAGCTCGCCGCCGGGCGGCAGGACGTGGTAGGTCATGAACGGCGCTTCGGGCGTCGGGATGCGGCTGAAGTCGGGCCAGAGCCCGCCGCTGAAGAGATGCGCGCGCAATGTCGCCAGCGTCGCCTCCTGCGCGTAAACCTGCAACGGTCGCGCGCGGCTCGATCCCACGGTGTCGAGCATGAACGGCAGCATGGTCACGTGGTCGAGATGCGAGTGCGTCAGGAACACGTGATCGATGGCGCGCAATTCGTCCAGCGTCAGGTCGCCGACGCCGGTGCCGGCGTCGATGAGAATGTCGCTGTCCACCAGAATCGACGTCGTGCGCGCCTGCGTGCCGATGCCGCCACTGGCTCCCAGAATCCGGATTTTCATCGGCGGCGGGAATACCTTTGCAAAATCCTCATACATGCTTCCTTTTGCGCTTCAAAGACAGGCCGACCTGTGCCATCATGCGCTCACATTAAGGTCAGACGAACAAAGTAGAGCGGCATATGTATTATGACCAGACGAACGAAGTAGGTCGACATTGACGACCAATCCCGTCATGAATTTCCTCGCCCTGGCGCTGTATCTCAGCGTCGGACTGCTGCTCGGCCTGCGCCTGGCGCGCGGCGAGGCCGTGACCGGAAACGCCAAAATCGGCATATTCGCCCTCGGCCTCGGCGCAGTGGTGCTGCACGCGACGCTGCTGTACACGCGCCTGTGGCTCGACACCGGCCTGAACCTGGCGCTGACCCCGGCGATTTCACTCGTGGCCGGCGTGATCGCGACATTGTATCTCTTTACTTCGCTGATCCGCCCGGTGGACAACCTCGGCATCCTGATCATGCCGATCGCCGGCCTGACGGTGATGGTGGAATGGCTCTGGCCCGGACACATGTCGCTGCCGCTGACCTCCAACGTCTCGGCGGCGCACATCATCGTCTCGATCCTGGCCTACAGCCTGCTGTGCCTGGCCACGGTGCAGAGCCTGATGCTGCTGATGCAGGAACGTCACCTGCGCGGCAGGCATCCGGGCGGATTCATCCGCGCGCTGCCGCCGATGCAGACCATGGAAAGCGTCATGTTCCAGATGATCGGCTTCGGCTTCGCGCTGCTCACGCTGACGCTGGTCAGCGGCGTGTTCTTTTCCGAGGCAATCTTCGGCCAGGTGCTCAAATTCACGCATCATATGATATTGGCGGTGCTCGCCTGGATCGTGTACGCGGTCCTGCTCGTCGGACGCTGGCGGCTCGGCTGGCGCGGTCGCCCGGCGATTCATCTCACGCTGGGCGGTTTCGCGCTGCTGCTGCTCGCCTACTTCGGCAGCAAGTTCGTGCTGGAGGTGCTGCTCAAGCGGGTTTGAGGTCGCTCAAGCGACCAGACGGTTTCAGACATAACAATCAATTCCGGTGCCTGCATCAGCAAGGGGGGTTTGGAATGACAAAAACGTCTTTGGACCTGGCCGGCAAACAGGTCACGCGCGCCGCGCTCTTCGGGCTGGTGTCCGTGGTGCTTTACTTCCTGCTTTATCTTTTCGAAGACGAGATCCTCAAATTCACTTCGCAGGGCGGCTGGTATTTCATCACACCCGTGGCTGTCGCCTTCCTGTTTTCCTTCATTCACGGGAACTTCACGGCGCACTTCTGGGAAGTTCTCGGGATCAAGGCGAAGAAATAGGGAGACGGCATGGAAATCGCGGCGAATTTCATCCCGCTGAACGCGCTCGACGTCACCTATCTCCTCGTCGTCGGTTTCATCGGCGGACTGGTCAGCGGCTTCATCGGCTCGGGCGGCGCTTTCGTGCTCACGCCGGCGATGATGAGCATGGGCGTGCCCGGCATCATCGCGGTCGCCTCGAACATCTGCCATAAATTCCCGAAAGCGCTGGTGGGCGCGATCAAGCGCGCCAAGTACGGCCAGGTGGACGTGAAGCTCGGGCTGGTGCTCGGCGTCTCCGCCGAGGCGGGCGTGCTTTACGGCGCGCACATACAGCAAACGATTCACCAGAGTTTCGGCGACGCCGGATCCAACCTGTACGTCAGCCTCGCGTTCGTGATCATCCTCGGCATTATCGGCAGCTACGTGCTGTGGGACGCGATAAAGACGCGGAACACCGCCGACAGCAGCGAGGAAAAAACCGCCCGCCTCGCCCTGTGGGTCCAGTCCATCCATATTCCCGGGACGATGGTTTACTTCAAGAGCCTGAACGCGCGCGTGTCGATACTGTTCACGATCCCACTCGGTTTCGCCACCGGCATGCTCGCGGCCACGATCGCCGTGGGCGGCTTCATCGGCGTCCCGGCCATGCATTATGTCCTGGGCGCCCCTGCCCTCATGGCCTCCGCTTCCGAACTCGTGGTCGCCTTCGTCATGGGACTCGGCGGCACCATGAAATTCGCCTGGACCGGGCTCGTCGATATCCGCCTGGCGATGATCATCCTCGCCGGCTCGCTGTTCGGCATCCAGCTCGGTGCGATCGGCACTACCTACGTCAAGCCGCACATGATCAAGATGGTCATGGGCGTGATCATGGTGCTGGTGCTGGTCTCGCGCGCCATCGTCATCCCGGTTTATCTCTCGGAGCTGAAGCTGATCGAGGAACTGGCGCCGCATCTTCCCGGTGCGCTCAAGAACATCAGCTTCGTCGTGCTGATCGGGGCGCTGGCGAGCGGCGCCGCGATCGTGTTCTCGGCCCTGTGGCGCGGCATCAGTCTGCAGCGCCGCGAGGCGGCGCTGGCCGGCGCGCCGGCCGCGGCATTCGCACCCGAGGTGGTGGCCACGCCGGCCGCGGCCCAGCTGTCACCGGTGGGACGCTTCGAACGCTTCCTGCTCGCCAGCGACGGTTCCGAATACAGCGCCGGCGCGGTGCGCGAGGCCGTACGCATGGCCGTCAAATGCGGCGCGCGCGTGCACGCCGTCGACATCGTCGCTGGCGGTGACACCGAACTCGACGCGATGGGTGAGCAGTTCCTCACCCGGGAACTCAACGCGGCACGCGCGCATCTCGATCAGATACAGCGGCAGGCGGCCGCGACCGGCGTCGCGTGCCAAAGCGAGGCCACCCAGGCGAACCAGGTCTACCAGGAAATCGTCTCCCAGGCCGAGAAGACACAGGCCGACCTGATCATCATGGGCCGGCGCGGCCGGCACGGGCTGGCGCGCCTGATGGTCGGCCCGACCACCGTGCGCGTCATCGGCCACGCGCCCTGCAACGTGCTCGTCGTGCCGCGCGCCGCGGAACTCGTTGGACGGCGTTTCATCGTCGCCGCCGACGGCTCGCGCTACAGCGACACCGCCGCCGTCACCGCGGCGCGTCTGGCGAAACTCTGCCATACGCCGGTCACGGTGGTGTCGGTCACCTTGCCGGTGCATAGCGAGGAGCGCAAGCGCGAGGCGCACCAGATCGTGAACCGCCTCGTCTCCTTCCTCAAGCAGGAAGGCGTGGACGTGGAAGGAAAGGTCCCCCACGGCCGTGCCGACGAGATGATTCTGCAGACCGCGAACGAGAAGAACGCCGACCTGATCATCATGGGCAGCCGCGGGCGCACCGGTCTCGAACGCGTGCTGCTCGGCAGCACGTCGGAACGCGTGATCGACCAGACCCGCTGCGCCGTGCTGGTCGTGAAATAAATCCGGCGACGGGAGCAACACGCGGGCAAGGACAGAGAAATGGATTCGATACCGCGGCAACCGGCACGCCTGCACCGATTCCTGCCGTTCCTGCGCTGGATCGGCGAACTGCGCGACCGGCAGGTCCTGCGCGCCGATATCGTCGCCGGCGTCACCGTGGCGCTGGTGCTGATCCCGCAGTCCATGGCCTATGCCCAGCTGGCCGGACTGCCGCCCTATTACGGGCTGTACGCCGCGTTCCTGCCACCGATGGTGGCGGCGCTGTTCGGCTCCTCGCGCCAGCTCGCCACCGGTCCGGTGGCGGTGGTGTCTCTGCTCACCGCCGCGGCGCTCGAACCGATCGCCGCCGCCGGCAGCCCCGGCTACGTGGCATACGCCATCACCCTGTCGCTGCTCGTCGGCCTGTTCCAGATTGCGCTCGGATTGCTGCGGCTCGGCGTGGTGGTGAACTTCCTCTCGCATCCGGTGATCATCGGCTTCACCAACGCCGCCGCGATCATCATCGCCACCTCGCAGCTCGACAAGATCTTCGGCGTGCGCGTGGAAAAGGCGGAAAACCACGTCGAGACCGTGTGGAACACCCTCGTCGCCGCCACGCACCAGACCCACTGGCCGACGTTTTTCATCGCCGTGGGCGCCTTCACCATCATGATCATGCTGCGCCGGATCAATCCGCGCATTCCCAACGTGCTCATCGCCGTCGCCATCAGCACCGCGCTCTCCTCGGCGATCCGCTTCGAGCACATCGACACCGCCGACATCGCCCAGTTCGAGAACGAGGCGGTGCAGCTGGTGGTGCGCGATCAGATCGCGCTCCAGCGCGAGATTCCCGAGCTCGACGGAGCGATCGCCGGCGCGGAGAAACAGTATCGCCAAACGCTGGCCCAGTTCGGCACCGACGACTCGCGCACCCTGCTCGCCCAGCACGCCTACGATACGCTCCGGCTCAAACGCGAGCGACGCATCAAGAGCGTCAAAACCGACGTCGAGGAAATCAAGAAGACCCGCTTCGACCACGTGCCGCGACCCGACGGCGGGCTGGGACGCTTCTACCTGCACGGCCACGCGCCGTCGGACATGAAGGTGGACGGACGCCTGTGGCGCATCCGCAGCCTCGACGGCGCGAAACTGGTCATGAACGGCGGCGGCAACGTGGTCGGCGCCATCCCGGGCGGCCTGCCGATGCCGGCGCTGCCGAAGTTCGATCTCGGCGCCATGCTGCAACTGCTCTCGGCGGCGATCACCATTTCGCTCATCGGTTTCATGGAGGCGATCTCGATCGCCAAGGCCATGGCCACCCGCACGCGCCAGAAGCTGGACGCCAACCAGGAACTGGTCGGTCAGGGTCTCGGCAATATCGTCGGCAGCTTGACACTGAGTTACCCGACCTCGGGTTCGTTTTCGCGCTCGGCGGTCAATATCGGCGCCGGCGCCGTCACCGGCTTCGCCTCGGTAATCACCGGCGTGATCGTGGTGATCACGCTGCTGTGGCTGACGCCGCTGCTCTATCACCTGCCGCAGGCGACGCTCGCCGCCGTGATCATGATGGCGGTGGTCGGACTGATCAACGTCAGGGCCGTCCGGCACGCGTGGCTCGCCAACAAGCAGGACGGCGTCGTGGCCATCGTCAGTTTCGTGCTGACGCTGGCGTTCGCGCCGCACCTGGACAAGGGCATCCTGGTCGGCGCGGGGCTGGCGCTGATCATGCATCTCTACCGCACCATGCAGCCGCGCGTGGCGGTGCTCGCGCGTCACGCCGACGGCACGCTGCGCGACGCCGAGATGTTCGGCCTCGACACCTGCAAGGACATCTCCATGATCCGCTTCGACGGCCAGCTCTATTTCGCCAACACGAGCTACTTCGAGGACAGGGTCATGGAACGCGTGGCGACCCGACCCGATCTCAAATACGTCATCGTGGTGGGCGACGGCATCAACCAGATCGACGCCACCGGCGAGGAGATGCTGTCGCATCTGGCCGAGCGGCTCGACAAGGCCGGCATCCGGCTGTTGTTCACCGGCCTCAAGACACAGGTGATGGACGTGCTCCGGCGCACCGGGCTGTATGAACGGGTGGGCGCGCGGCATTTCTTCCGCACCGAGGACCAGGCGCTGGACTACGCCTGGCAGGCACTCGGCAACAATCATGAGGCGGACTGCCCGCTCAATATCGTCTGCCCGGTGACGCCGCCGAAATAATCGCGAATCGAACCATTCCGGTGTCGTGATTCGTCATTTAAGAAAGACGCCGTAATGATGTTAGAATCGGTGTTCCAGTGGCGACGAGGCAATCGGTCCTTGGCTGATATTTTTTTTGAAGTGAACGAACCTTAACTGCACGCCATGAATCAGCTCGCTGTTTCGAGTCACAACCCCATTTGGCAGCGTCTTTTTCCGTTTCTGCAATGGTGGCCCCAGGTCAACCGGCATACGCTGAAAGACGACCTGATCGCGGGCTTGACGGTGGCGCTGGTCGCCATACCGCAGTCCCTCGCCTACGCGCAATTGTCCGGGGTGCCCGCCTATTACGGGCTGTACGCGGCACTCATACCGGTGATCGTCGGCGTGCTCTTCGGTTCGTCACTGTTGTTGTCGACCGGACCGGTGGCGATGACGTCGCTGCTCACCGCCGCGAGCATCATGCCGCTCGCCACCTACGGCACGGAACAGTTTTATGCCTATGTCATCCTGATGGCGCTCCTGTCCGGCCTGGTCCAGATCGGCCTGGGGGTGGCACGCATGGGCGTGCTGCTCAATTTCCTGTCCTACCCGGTGTTGCGGGGTTTCATCAACGCCGCCGCCATCATCATCGGTCTGGCGCAGCTCCCGGCCATGGTCGGTCTGTCGCTGAAAAACAGCCAGCATTTCCTGACCGACATCCTGCATGTCATCGAAAACCTCGACACCATGCACGTCGAGTCGCTGTTCTTTGGCCTGGGCTCGCTCGCGCTGATGGCGCTGCTCAAGAAATTCGCGCCCCGGCTCCCGGGCGTGCTGATCACCGTGGCGCTGACCACCTACATCAGTTACGCCATCGGTTTCGAGGCGCTCGGCGGCCGCATCGTCGGCGCGATTCCGCAGGGTCTCCCCGGCATCAGCATACCGCCGGTGGACTGGAAGGCGAGCATGCACATGCTGCCGACGGCGTTCGTGATCGCGCTCATCAGTTTCATGGAGGCCATGTCGAGTTCCAAGATCATCGCCATCAAGACCCGCACCCAATGGGATGAAAACCAGGAATTGATCGGCCAGGGTCTGGCGAAGGTCGCGGCGGCGTTCAGCCACGCCATGCCGGTGAGCGGCTCGTTTTCCCGCTCCGCGCTCAATCTCGCCGCCGGCGCCCGGACCGGGATGTCCTCGATATTCTCGGCGGTCGCCGTGCTGCTGACGCTGTTGTTCTTCACACCGCTGCTGCACCACCTGCCCAAACCGGTGCTGGCGGCCATCATCATGATGGCGGTCATCGGCCTCATCAGCTTCAAGACCATCAAGGAATCCTGGATCGCGGGGAAACAGGACGGCATCGCCGCGGTCATCACCTTCGTCGCCACCCTGGTGTTCGCCCCGAACATCCAGAACGGCATTCTCACCGGCATCCTCCTGTCCCTGGCGCTGTTTCTTTTCCGCACCATGAAACCGCGCATCGTGCTGCTGGGTCTGGACAAGGATGGCATGCTGCGCAACGCCGAGCGATTCAACCTGCCCAAGCTTCACCCGCAGGTGACGGCGATACGGTTCGACGGCCAGCTGTACTTCGCCAACGTGAACTACTTCGAGGAGTCCACGCTGTATCTCGTCAGCAACGATCCAGACCTGAAATACATTCTGGTGGTGGCAAACGGAATCAACGGACTGGACGCCTCGGGCGTGGAGATGCTGAAAAATCTGGTGGACCGGCTGAGCCAGAATAAAATCGTGCTGGCCTTCTGCAGCATCAAGGGAAACGTGACCGACGTCATGCAGCGAACCGGATTGATCGAAAAGATCGGCCAGGAAAATATTTTTTCCTCCGAGGACGCGGCACTGAAGGAAATCACGCGACGCCTGGCACAGACCGGGCCGGACACCGGGGAAGCGCACGCCAGCTCCCGGACACCCGCGTAAACGCATTCTCCGGAAACACCGCTGAAATACCTGACACGCGCGCCTGGTACAACGCCGTCCGCGATCCGGCGCCGGACATCCCGGGGAAATCCGGCAACAAACCCGGCCCGGGCGATGTTACAATTTTCACATCTCACAGGGAGGACAACCGTCCTTGACTGACATCCCCGTTGGCGCGCTGATCGGCGCCCTGGTTTTCCTGGTTTTTCTTTCCGCCTTCTTCTCGGCCGCCGAGATCGCCATGGTCAGCCTCAACCGTCACCGGTTGCGGCACCTCACCGCCTCCGGCCACCGGGGGGCGCGCCTCGCCGAACGTCTGCTGGCCCGTCCCGACCGTCTCATCGGCGTCATTCTGCTCGGCAGCAGTTCGGTAAACGCGTTGTTCTCCACGCTTACGACGCTCACGGTTGTGCGCGTGTGGGGCAAGGAGGAAAGTTCGGTGGTCATTGCCACCGTCATCATCACCCTCGTGATTCTGATCCTCACCGACCTCGCGCCCAAGACACTGGCGGCGCTGCATCCGGAACGCATCGCCTTTCCCAGCGCCTACGTGCTGCGGCCGATGCTGTGGCTTCTCTACCCGGTGGTGTGGGTCGTCAACGGCATGGCCAACGGCCTGCTGCGTCTCATCGGCGTGCGCGTGCATGCCCGGTCCGCCGACCAGGTGAGCCCGGAGGAGCTGCGCGCCATCATCATGGAAGCCGGCGTGCTGATTCCGGAAAGCCACCAGGACATGCTGCTCGCGATCCTCGATCTCGAAAAGGTGACGGTGGACGAGGTGATGGTGCCGCGCGGAAAAATCGAGGGCGTGAACCTGGACGCGGAATGGGATGACATCGTCACCCAGATCACCAGCAGCCGTTACACCCGGCTGCCGGTTTATCACGGCAGCCTCGATAACGTCACCGGCATGATCCACGTGCGCCGCGTCATGAACCTGATGCGCGAGGGCAAACTCGACCGGGAATCGCTCGGACAGGTCATCGTCGAGCCTTACTTCATCCCGTCCGGCACCACGCTCAACACCCAGTTGCTCAACTTCCGGCAGGTCAAGCGCCGCATCGGCCTGGTGGTCGACGAGTACGGCGACATCCGCGGGCTGGTGGCGCTGGACGAAATCCTCGAGGAGATCGTCGGCGACTTCAGCGCCCAGACGCTCGGCCAGATGGAAGACGTTCAGCCGCAACCGGACGGCAGCTTCCTGGTGCGCGGCACCGTCAGTCTGCGCGATCTCAACCGCCGCCTCGGCTGGAACCTGCCCACCGACGAGTCGCACACCCTGAACGGACTGATCGTGGAATACCTCGAGGACATCGCCGAACCCGGCACCAGCCTGATGATCCACGGCTACCTGGTGGAAATCCTGCGCACCCGCGGCACCGCCATCGAGATAGCGCGCGTACAGCCGGCCGCCGCGCCGGAGACCGAAACCACTTCCGCCCCTTCCTGACCGCCGCGCTTGAATTTTTCGACCCCAGGCTCTAGCATCATTCGCGGCAATTCAAGGCAGGGAATCTTCGCGCGGTTCCGCGAGGATTCGATAAAACAAGCAGGATCGTGCGCGAACACACCGTCCGCGCCCATCACCGGATTCAAAAAGATTTGTCACCGCTGATCTTCGCCTATCTGGCCCTGGCCGGTGCTCTGGCATCCGGCGTCGTGTCGCTGGGCGCGGATCGTTACCCCCGTCTGCTGCGCTACGGTTCCTCGCTGTTCCTCGGTACGTGCGGTCTGCTGGCCATCGTCGCCGGCGGCTGGGCCATGATCGACGAAACGCCCGCCACGGACGTGCTGGCGCTCGGCCTGCCCTGGCTCAAGTGGCATCTGCGCTTCGATCCGCTCTCCGGATTTTTCTTCAGCATCGTCGGGCTGCTGGTGTTCGTGACCAGCCTGTTCGCGCCCGGCTACCTGCGCGAGTACACCCACCCGGGAAACAAACAGGCGCTCTCCGCGCTCGGCCTGTTCAGCGGGTTGTTCGTCCTCGGCATGCTGCTGGTGCTGCTCGCGGACGACGCGTTCGTGTTCATGATCGCCTGGGAACTGATGTCGGTGTCGAGCTATTTCCTGGTCGCCTACCAGCACCAGCACGCCGCCAACCGGCGCGCGGCATTTTTATACCTGCTCATGGCGCACATCGGCGGCATCGCGATACTGCTCGGATTCGGCGTGCTTGCCGGTTTTGGCGGCGGCTTCACCTTCGAGGCCATGCGCGACGCCGACCTGTCCGCCACTTGGGCGTCGATCGCCTTCGCGCTGGCCTTCATCGGCTTCGGCATGAAAGCGGGCATGGTGCCGCTGCACGCGTGGCTGCCGGAAGCGCACCCGGTCGCGCCCTCGCACATCTCCGCGCTCATGAGCGGCGTGATGCTCAAGGTGGCGATCTACGGACTGATCCGTTTCACGTACGACCTGATCGGCGACATCCAGTGGCAATGGGGGGTGGTGCTGCTGTTCATCGGCTCCACCTCCATGTTGCTGGGCGTGCTGTACGCGCTGATACAGAACAACCTCAAGCGCCTGCTCGCCTACAGTTCGATCGAAAACATCGGCATCATTCTCTCGGGGCTGGGCTTGTCCATGATTTTCATCGGCACCGGGCACACCGTTCTCGGCGTGCTCGGCCTGGTCGCGGCGCTGTATCACATCCTGAGTCACGCGCTGTTCAAGGGCCTGCTGTTTCTCGGCGCCGGCGCGATCGCGCACGCCTGTCATGAATACGACCTGAACAACATGGGCGGACTGATCCGGCGCATGCCGCAGACCGCGGTGTTTTTCCTGATCGGTTGCCTCGCCATTTCCGGCTTGCCGCCGCTGAACGGGTTCGTTTCCGAATGGCTCACCTTCCAGGCCGCGCTGCAGGCGCCGGCACTGGAAAGCGGCGTGCTGCGCAGCCTCATCCCGATCGCCGCCGCGGTGCTGGCCCTGTCGGCGGTGCTGGCGGCAACCTGTTTCGTGAAAGTCTACGGCGTCGCGTTCCTGGGACAGGCGCGCAGCCGGCGCGTGGGCCACGCGCACGAGGTGGCGATCGGCATGCGTCTCGGCATGGGTCTGCTGGCGGTATTGTGCGTGCTGTTCGGCATCTTCCCGTCCGCGGTCATCGGCGTCATCGACGCCATTCCCAACCAGTTGCTGGGTCAGGGTCCACCCAGCGCCGCGGCTCACGGCTGGATGTGGCTCACGCCGATTTCGCCCAGGGTGGCCTCGTATTCCGCGCCGCTGGTGCTGGTCGGCATCCTGCTGTTCGCGCTCGTCGCCTATGCCTGGTTGCGGGTGCGCGCCGTCAATATCCGGCGCGGCGATCCGTGGGATTGCGGATTCGGTTCGCTCAACTCGCGCATGCAATACACCGGCACCGCGTTCTCGATGCCGATCCAGCGCATTTTCGCGCCGGTCTGGGACCTGAAAGTCGACGTCGAGGAAACCATGACTCCCGCGCAACCGCTGCGCACCGAGGGCATCCGCCACCAGCTGCAGGTTCACGACAAATCCTGGTCGCGCCTGTACGAACCCATCGGCCGCCTGGTGCTGGCGGCGGCGCGCCGCATCGGCCTGATCCAGACCGGCAGCATCCACACCTATCTTGCTTATTCCTTCTTCACGCTGATCCTGCTGCTGTGGGTGGTGACATGAACCGATCTCAAAAATACTTTAATTACGGAATTTTCCGGCTGAATATCCGGTGTAATGCATCATGAACAGCGTTGCGACAAACATTTTTGAGATCGGCTCATGATCGACTGGCTGATGGCGCTGGCCCAGACCCTGGTGTTCGTCGCGATGGCGCCGCTGCTCGGCGGCTGGATCAAGCGCGTGAAGTGCCACATGCAGAATCGCGCCGCGCCGTCGCTGTGGCAGCCTTATCGCGACCTCGCCAAGCTGTTCCGCAAGCACACGGTCCTGGCCGCGAACGCCTCGTGGATTTTCCGCGCCACGCCCTACATCGTTTTCGGCGCCACGGTGCTGGCCGCCGCGGTCGTGCCGCTGGTGGCGGTGAACCTGCCGACGGCCGCGATTGCCGACGTCATCGTGCTGGTCGGCTTCTTCGCATTGGCGCGTTTCTTCACCGCGCTCGCCGGCATGGACATCGGCACCGCCTTCGGCGGCATGGGCTCGTCGCGCGAGATGATGATCGGCGCGCTCGCCGAGCCGGTCATGCTGATGGCGGTGTTCACGCTGGCGATGTCGGCCTCGACGACCAACCTCTCCGAGGCCGTGACCTACACGCTGAACAGCGGGCTGGTGCTGCGGCCCTCGTTCATCTTCGCGGCGCTCGGCCTGATGATGGTGGCGGTGGCGGAATCAGGACGCATCCCGGTGGACAACCCCGCGACGCACCTCGAGCTGACCATGGTGCACGAAGCCATGATCCTGGAATACAGCGGCCGGCACCTGGCGCTCATCGAATGGGCCGGCCAGCTCAAGCTGATGATCTACCTGGTGCTGGTCGCCAACGTCTTTTTCCCCTGGGGCATCGCCACTGAAATGTCCCCGGACAACCTGGCGACGGGGGTGGTCGCGATCGCCGGCAAGCTCGCGTTGCTGGGCGTGCTGCTGGTGACCTGGGAAACGGTCATGGCCAAGATGCGCCTGTTTCGCGTGCCGCAGTTCCTCGGATTCGCCTTCCTCCTGAGCCTGCTCGGCATGCTGACCCGGGTGGTGCTGGAATCGGGGCTCTGACATGGAACTCGGCCAGCTCAGTCTCTACGATCAGGCGATCCTGCTGTTCGCCGCGATCGTGCTGTTCACCTCGTTCGTGATGCTGGCGCAGTCGCGCATCGTGCCGCTGATTCATACCTTCGCCTGGCAGGGAACGCTGCTGGCCGTGACCACCGCGCTGGTCGCCTACGCCACGGACCACCCGCATCTCTACATCTCCGCCGGCATGACGTTCCTGCTCAAGGCGCTGCTCATTCCATGGATGCTGCACCGCCTGGCGGTGCGCCTCAGGATTCACCGCGACATGGAAGCCGTCGTTTATCCGTCGCTGACGCTGCTCGCCGGCGGCGGTCTCGTGATCTTCAGCTACTACGTCGCGCTTCCCATCGTGCAGCTGTCGGCGCTGATCACGCGCAACACCATCGCCGTGAGCATCGCCGTGGTGCTGCTCGGCATGCTGCTCATGATCACGCGCAAGAAGGCGATCTCGCAGGTCATCGGCTTCATGTCCATCGAAAACGGATTGTTCTTCGCCGCCGTGGTCTCCACCTACGGCATGCCCATGGTGGTCGAGCTGGGCATCGCCTTCGACGTGCTGGTGGCGGCGATCCTGTTCGGCGTGTTCTTCTTCCAGATGCGCGCCTCCATCGATTCGCTCGACGTGGACCGGCTCAACCGCCTGCGCGAGGTGGATCAATGACCGCCTTGTGGCTGGTGTTGCTGATCCCGCTCGCCGGCATCGTGCTGATGGCCCTGATCGGCCACCTTCGCCAGGCCGGATGGGTCAACGTCGCGCTCGCCGCCCTGACGCTCGCCGCGTCCCTGGGACTGGCGCTGGACGTGTTCGCGGACGGCCCGCTGCTGTCGCCGGGCCGCATGCTTTATATTGACGCCTTCAACGTCTACCTGGTGGCGCTCACCGCCTTCGTCGGCCTGACCACGGCGATTTTCTCGCGCCCGTACATGCAGCACGAAGTGGAAACGCGGCACATCAGCAAGCGCCGCATGCGGCTGTACCATTCCATGTACCAGGGCTTCATGTTCGCGATGTATGCCGCACTCACCACCAACAACGTCGGCATCCTGTGGGTGGCGATGGAAGGCGCGACGCTGGCGACGGTGCTGCTGGTTTCGCTTTACCGCACGCCGGAGGCGGTCGAGGCGGCGTGGAAGTATTTCATTCTCTGCGGCGTCGGCATCGCCCAGGCGCTGTTCGGCACCGTGCTGCTCTTCTTCGCCGCGGAGCGCGTCATCCCCGTGCGCGACGACGCGCTGCTGTGGAACGTGCTTTACGGTTCCGCCGCGCAGCTCGAACCGACGGTGCTGACGCTGTCGTTCGTGTTCCTGCTGGTGGGTTACGGCACCAAGGTGGGCCTGGTGCCGCTGCACAACTGGCTGCCGGACGCGCACTCCGAGGGCCCGACGCCGATGTCGGCGATTCTCTCGGGACTGCTGCTCAACGTGGCGCTGTACGCGCTGGTGCGCGTGAAAATGCTCGTCGACGGATCGCTGCACAGCAACCTCGCCGGCTATCTCATGATGGGCTTCGGCCTGCTGTCGTTTACCGTCGCCGGACTGTTCCTGCACCGGCAGCGCGACATCAAGCGCATGTTCAGCTACTCCTCGATCGAGCACATGGGGCTTATGACCTTCGCCTTCGGCATCGGCGGGCCGCTCGCCACCTTCGGCGCGCTGCTGCACATGACCGTGCACTCGCTCACCAAGTCCGCGATTTTCGTCACCGTCGGTCACGCGGCGCAGATCGCCGGCACGCAGACCATCGAAAAAATCCGCGGCCTGATCCGCACCCAGCCGGCGGTGGGCTGGGGCCTGCTGCTCGGCACCGTGGCGATCGCCGGCTTCCCGCCGTTCGGCGTGTTCGTCAGCGAGTTCCTGGTGCTGTCGGCGACCATGAAGTCCTGGCCGTGGCTGACCGTGCCGCTGCTCGTCGGCTTGGCGATCGCCTTCGCCGGCCTGTTCCGGCACCTGCATCCGATGGTGTACGGCGACGCGCCGGAGGGCCAGCGGCCGGTGCGCGCCAACATGCTGCCGGTGATGATCCAGCTCGGGCTGGTGCTGTGGCTCGGTATCGCCATCCCCGTGTTCCTGTCGAAATGGTTCGAACAGGCGACGGTGCTGATCTCGGGGAGCTCGCCGCTATGACGACGAATGCGTGGATGACTTCGTTTCTCGGAAGGCTGTCGCTGCGGGAAATCAACGTGCAGGAAGAACCGGCGCCCGGGCTTGCGCCGGCGCGGCTGCTGAAAATCGGCGCCGACGACTGGGGTCATTTTGCTCACGAAGCCAGGAACTGGGATTGCCGCTGGGTTGCGGCCTGGGGCGAGGACAGCGGGCAGGACCTGATCGTCAATGCCGCTTTTGAAAAGGATGGCGTCTACTTCATCGCGCGCACCCAGGTCAAACGCGCCACGCCGATTCTGCCGTCGCATACTCCTTATTATGTCGCCGCGGACCGCCCGGAACGGCACATGCAGGACATGCTCGGCGTCGTCTTCACCGATCATCCCGATCCGCGCCGCTGGACGCGGCACCGGGCGTGGAAGGACTCCGAATTCCCGTTGCGCAAGGACTTCCCGGCGGCGGGACATCCGCCCGCGCCGACGCCGCCGAACGACAACTACCGGTTTCTTTTCGCCCACGGCAGCGGCGTGTATGAAATTCCCGTCGGGCCGGTGCACGCCGGCATCATCGAACCGGGACATTTCCGCTTCCAGGCGGTGGGTGAAACCGTGCTGAATCTCGAGGAGCGCCTGGGCTACGTGCACAAGGGCATCGAAAAAATCGCCGAAGGCCGCGACGCCGCGGGTCTCGCGCGACTCGCCGGGCGCGTCTCCGGCGATTCCACCGTGGCGCACGCCTGGGCGGCGTGCATGGCCATGGAACAAGCGGCCGGCGTCGCAGTCCCGGCGCGCGCGCTTTCGTTGCGCGCGATCATGGCCGAGCGCGAGCGGGTCGCGAATCATCTCGGCGACATCGGCGCGATCTGCAACGACGTCTCGTTCACTTTCGCGTTCTACCAGTTCGGAAGACTGCGCGAGCTGTGGCAGCGTCTCAGCCGCGAAGCCTTCGGCCACCGCTTCATGATGGACATCGTCGTTCCCGGCGGCGTCGCCGCCGACATCGGCGACCAGACATCGGCCGCGATGCAGAAACAGGTCACTTCGCTGCGCAAGGAATTGGCCGGCCTGTACAACATCGTCGAGGATCTGCCGTCACTCGAGGACCGGCTCGACACCACGGGCTATCTCGCTCCCGGGACCGCGAAGGCGTTCGGGGCACTGGGTTACGTCGGCCGCGCCAGCGGCCTCGCCTTCGATGTACGCAAGCACGCGCCTTATGCTCCGTACCAGGGAATGAACCTCGATGTGCCGGTATTCATGCAGGGTGACGTGGCGGCGCGCGTTGAGGTGCGCATGCAGGAAATCCTGGCATCCTTCGCGTTGATTGAAAGACTGCTGGCCGATCTTCCAACGGGCCCGGTTCACGCGGCGTGGAAAGCGCCGGCGGCGGGCGCGGAAGGCCTGGGCCTGGTCGAGGGCTTCCGCGGCGAGATCCTGGCGTACGTGCGCTTCGGCGATAACGGCCGGATCGCCCGTTATTTCCCGCGCGACCCGAGCTGGCTCACCTGGCCGACGCTCGAGAAGCTGGTGCGCGACAACATCGTTCCGGATTTCCCGGTGTGCAACAAGTCCGTGAACGGCTCCTATTCCGGCCATGACCTCTAGGAGCCCGTGACATGCTGCGAATCCTGAACAAGATACAGCGGATCGGCATCGTCACCGAACGCCTGCCGGAAATCGGGGAACCGGCGCTGGAGGAAATCGGCGCGCAGCTGAAAAACAGGATCGGCGAACTGTTCGGCGGGAGCCTCGCGATCCGCGAGGTGGACGCCGGCTCGTGCAATGGCTGCGAACTGGAAATCCACGCGCTCAACAATCCCTATTACGGCATCGAGCGCTTCGGCGTGCACTTCGTCGCCAGTCCGCGCCATGCCGATCTGCTGCTCGTCACCGGTCCGGTGTCACGCCACATGGAAGCGGCGCTGCGCCGCACCTATGACGCCACGCCCGAGCCCAGGCTGGTGATCGCCGTCGGCGAATGCGGCGCGAACGGCGGCGAATTCGGCGTGAGTTATGCCTCCTGCGGCGCGGTGTCGAACGTGATCCCCGTGGACGCCGTCATCCGCGGCTGCCCGCCGACGCCGGCGGACCTGATGCGCGGGATCCTCGAGGCCATCGGCAGCCTGCCCGCGCGCAAATAACCCTGTCGATCGATGAACAACCCGGTGTGGCCCTGACCCGCCGGCGGGACCGTCGTTCAAGCTTGCCGACGGCGGACGATCTCCGTATAAAGTCTGTCAATGGACAGCCACAATAAACCCATTGCCCAGCGCATCGAATGGCTGATGGAGCACGCCCGCCGCCACTCCGCGGCGTTCTCCGGCGCCGAGGCAGCGCTCGCCCGGCAACGCTATCTGGCACAGCACCCGTCGGCCGTGGCCGCGCTCAAGTGCATGGACGGGCGCATCAATCTTTCCGTCGCCACGCATACCCCGCTCGGCATCATCCAGCCTTTTCGCAATCTCGGGGGCATGTTCAACCTCGGCTGGCCGCATCTCGGCGAGGTGCTGGCCAATTACGTGCATGACCAGGTGGCGAGTGCCCGACGGGTGCTGCTGCTCATCACCTACCACTACTCGAAGGGCGACAGGCAGCGCGGATGCGCCGGGTTCAAGTTCGACACCGAAGCGGCCAAGGCGCACACCTATGCGATCAAACAGCAGGTGGAACACGTCTTCGGCACCGGTCACGGGACGGTCTACCCGATTGTCTGCGGATTCGAAACCGACGAGGATTCGCTGATGCTGCACGGCTCGAACGGCGAGGCGCTGGATGTCTCGCAGATCGCGGCCCGCGACGCCGATGGCGTGCGTCCGCGACTGGAACAGATCTTTCCGGACATGCCGAGCCAGCTTCGTTACGACCTCGAGCCGCTGGTCATGGGCAACCGGGACCGCATCGCCGAGGTCCGGGGCATGGCACGCACGCTGGACATCGAGCACCGTGAATGGATGATCTGCGTCGGTCGCGGCTTCGATTTCCTGCACATGCCCAATCTCGCGCTGATCATCGGTCCCTACAGCCCCGATCTCGCCGAGCCGATTCATGAAGCGGCCGGCATCATCGATGCCAACATGCGCGCCGGCCGCATTCCTGCCGACGGCTTCCTGCTGCTGGCCTCGGTCCCGTATACGGAAATCGGCGCGGATCGCGCCCGCGCGGAACTGAAATCCAGATTTCTCACGCAGTTCGCCGCCGAGGTGATCCGCGCCAGGCACCCGGCACTCGCCGCCAAGATGCAGGTGCGCACCGCCGTGCTCGACTGGCGGTCGCGGACCCTGGAAACCATCGACCCCCATCGCTGACATCCCGTGGAACACATCGTTTTCCTCGACCGCGACAGCATACGGGCCGAAATCCGCCGGCCCGATTTTGCGCATGCATGGAAGGAATACCCCGCCACCGCGGCCGCGCAGGTTGCGGAGCGGCTGCAAAAAACGACGATTGCCATCAGCAACAAGGTGCCGCTCATGGCCGAAAGTCTTTCGCGAACCAAATCGCTCAGGATGATCGCGGTGTGCGCGACCGGCACCAACAACGTCGACCTCGACTATTGCCGCGCGCACGGGATCGTCGTGTCCAACATCCGGAATTACGCCGTGCACACCGTGCCCGAACACGTGTTCGCGATGATCCTCGCGCTGCAGCGCGGCCTGCCGGGTTACCGCGAGGACGTGCGCCACGGACTGTGGCAGAAGGCCGAGCAGTTCTGCCTGTTCACTCGCCCGATCCGCGATCTTCATGGCAGCACGCTCGGCGTGATCGGCAGCGGCGCATTGGGCCGGGCCACGGCAAAACTGGGCGAGGCGTTCGGCATGCGCGTGCTGTTCGCCGAGCACAAGAACGCTCAAACAGTGCGTGCCGGCTACACGGCGTTCGACAACGTCCTGGGAGAAAGCGACGTGATCACCCTGCACTGCCCGCTCACGCCCGACACGCGCCACCTGATCGGCGCCGCGGAACTGAAACAAATGCGTCCCCATGCCCTGCTCATCAACACCGCGCGCGGCGGGCTGGTGGACGAGGCCGCGCTGGTACCGGCGCTCGAGCAGGGTGTGATCGGCGGTGCCGGTTTCGACGTACTGACCGCAGAGCCGCCGCGCGGCGGCAATTCGCTGCTCGATCTCGATCTGCCCAATTTCATCCTGACGCCGCATGTCGCCTGGGCCAGCCGCGACGCCATGCAAACCATGGCGGATCAGCTGATCGACAATATCGAAGCCTTCGTCCGGGGGGAGCCGAGTAACCGTGTCGTATGATTTCAGCCTGGAACTGACGATCAGGCTTTGCGCGACCCCAGACTCTGCTGCATACTCCGCTTGTCATCATCCGAGCAGCTCATACGCCAGTCATGAAAATACAGCGCACCGTTTTTTTCGTGTCGGACCGCACCGGCATCACGGCGGAACTGCTCGGTAAGACGCTGCTCACGCAGTTCCCCGACGCGGAGTTCCGCAAGCATACGCTGCCGTTCGTGGACACGGTGGAAAAGGCGGAATCGGTGGTCGCTGAAATCAACCGCGCCGCCATCCAGGAAGGAAAACCGCCGATTGTCTTCAGCACCCTGATCAACGACGACGTGCGCACCGTGGTCGCTTCCGCCAACGCGCTGTTTCTCGACATCTTCGCCGACTTCATCGGACGACTGGAATCGGAGTTGGGCCTGACCTCCTCGCACGCGCTCGGACTCAGCCACGGCATGGGCGACGAGCTGGCCTATCAGAAGCGCATGGATGCGGTGAACTACACGTTGTCGCACGACGACGGCGTCAACACCGTCAACTACGACCGGGCCGAGGTAATCCTGACCGGCGTGTCGCGCACCGGCAAGACGCCGACCTGCCTCTACCTCTCCATGCAGTACGGCATCCACGCCGCCAATTACCCGCTGACGCCGGATGACTTCCAGGCGCAGAGTTTGCCAAAGCCGCTGCTGCCGCACCGGACGAAACTGTTCGGCCTGACCATCCAGGCCGAGCGGCTGGCGAGAATCCGCAACGAACGCAAGCCGGGGAGCCGCTACGCCTCGCTGGAAAACTGCCGCAGCGAGATCCACGCCGCGGAAAATCTGATGCTCCAGGCGCAGCTTCCGGTTCTCGATACCACGACCATGTCGGTCGAGGAAATCGCCATTTCCATCCTGCACACCACCGGCCTCATCGAGCGCGTGAAAAGCTGACGATCAAACCGATTCAGGTCTTCGCCTGCTTTACCGCCACGTCGTCGCGCAGATAAACCGGAAGCGCCTGCTCCGGCGTCAACGCCGTGCCTTTTTCATACAAATAGGCGCCAAGCTGGCCGACGAATCGTGCGCGCGGGAAGCATTGCGCGCGCCATGCGCCGACGCGGTTTTTCAGACGCGCCATAAGCACCACGGCGTACTGGTCCCAGCCGCTGCCGGCGCCGACCCAGCCGGCGTCTTCCGGTACCGGGACTTGCGACGGCGCCAGCACCTTCTCCTCGCCGGCAAGTTCGACCATGCCCTGCGCGTTTCGCGCATAGGCGCCCCAGTACACTTGCTGCATGCGCGCGTCGAACGCCGCCAGCACGCGCGGCGCATCGACACCCTGCGCCAGCGCGGCGAGCGAAGACACCGGCACCACGGGAAGATTCGCGCCGAACGCCAGCCCCTGCGCCACGCCGGCGCCGATGCGCAAGCCGGTGAACGATCCGGGGCCGCGCCCAAAGGCGATGGCATCGAGTTGCGTCAGCGCCAAACCGGCTTGCGCCAATACTTCCTGAACCATGGGCAGAATGCGCTCCGAATGCCGGGTGCCGGTTTCAAAACGCTCGATCGCCTGGCCATCCACCCATAAGGCGGCGGAACAAGCTTCGGTGGAGGTATCCAGAGCGAGAATCTTCAATGGAGAGAATCCGGCGTTCGAACGAACGGGTGATCGGAATTCAGACGTTGATCGGCTTGCCGTCGTTGAGACTCAGCCAGCCTTTGAGAATGCGGTATATCAGCCACAGCGAAGCGGCAAACAGAATGAACCACCCGATGACGATGAAGAACGTCAAACCACCGAGCGCAAACCACAGCAGACCGAACCAGAATGTGCGTATCTGCCAGCGGAAATGCGATTCGAGCCAGGTGCCGCGCGCGTCGTCGCGCTTGATGTAACAGAGCATCACCGCGATAAAATAGGTGATCACAAGCAGAAAGCTCGCCGCCTGGAGGGCGTATCCCGCCATGGCCACATTCTTCAGTGACTGGAGATCGGGTTGACGGCTGTCGTTCTCTGTCGGCGATATGCTCATGGCATCTCCGGACCCGCCTGGCGATGCGACGATTCACTCCCCGGCGGGAGGCAGGCGCGGCAACCCGGCCGGAATATCGAATAATAGCGGAAGTAAACGAATATCCATACCGGCAACAATCCGATCCACAGCCATTCCCAGATACCGGCGTGCAACTCGTCTTTCCACCAGCCAATGGCAACGGTAATGGAATGCAGAAAACCGGCGGCGAACGCCATCCACAGAACAAACGCCAGGAGAATTTTCCGTGCCATGATCTCAGCGATCCGCCGGCGAAGAAAATAACTCGTCGAGCCGCCGTTTCACCTGTTCCGCCAGACGGGCCTGGTCCGTCACGGCCTTGCTGGCAGCGCGCTGGCGTGCCGCCCAGACGGGATCGGGAAAATGCGCGTCGTCGGCGAAGCGCGGAATGATGTGCCAGTGCAAATGCGGCACCTGGTTGCCGAGCGAGGCGAGATTGATCTTGTCGGGCTTCATCAATGTGCGCAACACCTGTTCCACGACAAACACCACGGCCATGAAATGGTCGCGGTCCGGTTCCGCCAGATCAGTCATCTCCTTGATGTGCTTCTGCCAGATGACACGACAGAAACCGGCGTAATCCGGATCGTCCACCAGAATCACCCGGCAGCGGGCATCGCTCCACAACACGGTTTCCTTCTCCGGCCGGCAAAGCGGACAATCCGTCATGATCACTCCGGGCTCAGGCCTTGACCGGCCGAACCCTGGAAGCCGCGAGCTTGGCACGGGCGCGCGCCTCGTTCGTGTCGGCGCCGTTGGCCAGCGCCACGCCCATGCGCCGGCGCGTGAACGCCTCCGGCTTGCCGAACAGGCGCAGGTCCGATTGCGGCACGCGCAGCGCCTCGTCCACGCCTTCGAAGGCGATGCCCTTGGCGTCCATGCCGCCGTAGATGACCGCGCTCGCGCCCGGCGCGCGCATCACCACCGACACCGGCAGACCCAGGATCGCGCGGGCGTGCAGTTCGAATTCGTTCTGGACCTGGCTGATCATGGTCACCATGCCGGTGTCGTGCGGCCGCGGACTGACCTCGCTGAACCACACCTGGTCGCCGCGGACAAACAGCTCCACGCCGAAGATGCCGCGTCCGCCGAGATTGTCGGTGACCTTCCTGGCGACCTCGCGCGAACGCTTCAGCGCCTTGTCGCTCATCGGCTGCGGCTGCCAGGACTCGACGTAATCGCCCTTGACCTGCACGTGGCCGATGGGATCGCAGAAGAAAGTCTCGACCTGGCCGGAATCGCCGACGGCACGCACCGTCAACTGGGTGATCTCGTAATCGAACCTGATCATCTCCTCGACGATCACGCGCGTCTGGTTCACGCGCGCGCCGCTCATGGCGTAATCCCAGGCCGTGGCCACGTCCTCCGGGCCGTTCACCGTGGATTGACCCTTGCCCGACGACGACATGGCCGGCTTGATGATGCACGGATACCCGATGCCGCCGTCGATGGCCTCCTTGAGTTCAGTCATGCTCGCGGCAAAGGCATAACGCGAAGTCGGCAGTTCCAGTGTCTCGGCCGCGAGACGACGGATGCCCTCGCGGTTCATGGTGAGCTGCGCCGCGCGCGCCACCGGGATAACCTCGGCGAGTTTGTCGCGCTCGATCTGCGCCAGCATGTCGGTCGCGATCGCTTCGATTTCGGGAACGATGATGTGCGGCCGCTCCTTTTCCACCAGCGTCCTCAGCGCGGCGCCGTCGGCCATGTTGATCACGTGCGAGCGATGCGCGACCTGGTGACCCGGGGCACCGGGATAACGATCCACCGCGATGACCTCCACGCCCAGCCGCTGCAGGGCGATGATCACTTCCTTGCCGAGCTCTCCCGCCCCCAGCAGCATCACGCGCGTGGCGCCGGGGCTCAGTGGTGTGCCGATTTTCATGTGTCTCCTTGTTTTGTTTTGACGAAATGATCGTGGCCCGTGAACGTCGGGCGATACGGCTTCCCCGATTCATCCACGATGCGCAGGCCGGGCTCCGCCTCGATCTCCCCGATACAACGCACTCCGCAGGCAAGCCGGAGCTTCTCCAGCGTTCCGGTATTTTCCGGCGGCACGGTAAAGCACAGTTCGTAATCGTCACCCATGGCCAGCGCCGCTTCCCAGCTGAATCTCCCGGCATGCACCCGGCCAATCGGCGACAACGGTATTTTATCCAGGAAAATACGCGCGCCGACGCGGCTCATTTCCAGGATATGCCCGAGGTCCGCCAGCAGCCCGTCGGAAATATCGATCGCGCCGGTCGCAATGCCGCGCAGCGCCATGCCCTCACGCACCCGCGGCACAGGCCGATCGAGACGTTCCACCAGTGCCGCGAAGTCAGCCTCGGAAAGCCGTTGCTTTCCCAACCGGTGCTGCAGCGCCACGGCGGCGTCGCCAAGCGTGCCGGTGACGTAAATCCGGTCGCCGGCACGCGCGCCGGAACGTCGCAAGGCAACGGTTTCGGGTACGAAACCGTGTGCCTCGACCCCGATCGTCAGCGATCCGCGCGAGGTGTCGCCGCCCACGAGCTGCACGTCGTATTGGCGCGCGAGATCGAACATTCCCCGGCAGAAACGTTCGAGCCAGGCGGTATCCGCCTCGGGCAACGCCAGATTCAGCAGGAACCACGCCGGTTCCGCACCCATCGCGGCGAGATCGCTCAGATTGACCGCCAGCGACTTGTGACCGAGGGAAACCGGATCGACGTCCGGCAGAAAATGCACGCCCGACACCAGCAGGTCGGAAGTCACCGCGAGTGATTGGCCCACGGGCGGGCGCAGCAACGCACAATCGTCACCGATGCCGGTGGCGACATCGGCGCGCGACACCGGCTGGCGCGCGAAGAAGTGGCGGATCAGCTCGAACTCCGTCATATAGGATATTTTACCGACTCCCCCCTCTCCCTTGAGGGGAGGTGAGGCGGAAAAAGGAAAAGGTCCGGTGGACCTTTTCCCCGCCGAACGGGCGCACACGGTTCTTGTGCGCCCCGGCGGGAACAAGGGGTGAGGGTGATATAGCCCCGATCAGTACGCATCATTCAAATTATTTTACTCAGGATTTTTTGTTACCCCTCTCCCTATCCCTCTCCCGCAAGGGAAGAGGGGACGCTGCATCCAAAACTTCCCGATATTATGTCAGGCCGTGGAATGCGTGGACTTGATTTCGCTCGCGCGCAGACCGGCGGCGACCTTGTCGAGGATGGCGTTCACGTACTTGTGGCCATGCTCGGCGCCGAAGGTTTTCGCCAGCTCCACGGATTCGTTGAGGATGACCTTGTAGGGAATCTCGGGGTGAAACTCGAACTCGTAGGTACCGATGCGCAGGCAGGCCAGCTCGACCGGGTCCACGTCGTTCAACTTGCGGTCGAGATGCGGGGAAATGTGATCGTCCAGTTCGTGGATATGAAGCGGAATCTCGCGCACCAGGTGATGGAAGTAATCCACGTCGACGTCATTCATCTCGTGGTCGAGGATGAAATGATCTTCGATGTCCCCCGGCGCCTGCTGCGTCAGATGCCACTGGTACAGGGCCTGCACGGCGGCGCGACGCGCCTTGTGACGACTGCCCTTGTTCATGGTGCCCCCTCAAACGCGGAGTTTCTTGAGAAGATTGACCATCTCGATAGCGGTCAACGCGGCATCCATACCCTTGTTGCCGGCCTTGGTGCCGGCGCGCTCGATCGCCTGCTCGATAGTATCCACCGTCAGCACGCCAAAAGCCACCGGCAGGTCGAACTGCATGCCCACTTGCGACACGCCCTTGGCACATTCGCCGGCAACGTATTCGAAGTGCGGCGTCTCGCCGCGTATCACCGCGCCCAGTGCGATCAACGCGTCGTATTTTTTGGACGCGGCCATGGTCTTGAGCGCCAGCGGCATTTCGAACGCGCCGGGAACGCGCACCACCTCGATATTGGCCGCTTCGGCGCCGTGGCGCAACAGCGTGTCGACCGCGCCTTCGAGCAGCCTTTCGCCGATGAAACCGTTGAAACGTCCGAGCGCGATGCCAAAACGCGCGGTGCGGGCGATCAGATCGCCGTCAATGCTTTTTATATCACTCATCCGGATACCTTTTTCTCTTTGTTCTGATTGCGCCGATTACCTGAGAGCAGCGCTGGGTTGTTTTCCACGTATGCGACGATTTCCAGTCCGAAACCGGACAGGCCGGGCGCCTTCATCGCATGGCCCAGCACGCGCATCTTGCCCACGCCGAGGTCGGCGAGGATCTGGCTGCCGAGACCGTAGGTGCGCATTTCGGCGCGCCCCGGCTTGCCGGAAGCGGATTCTAATGCTTTGCCCTGCGCCTGAAAATGCCGGATACGCTGCACCAGGTCGGCGGGCTTTTCTTCCTGCTGCAGTATCACCACGACACCGGCGCCTTCCTCCGTGACATGCGCCAGCGCTTCGTGCAAGGTCCAGGAACCGGCGCGGTGCGCGGTGGTGACGAGATCGAGCAGGCTTTCCTGCACGTGTACCCGCACCAGCGTCGGCCGGTCGCGATGGATGTCGCCGCGCACCAGCGCGAGATGCACCGCGTCGCCGATGTCGTCGTGATACGCCACGACGTGGAAATCCCCGAATTCCGTCGGCATCGTGCATTCGCCGACGCGCTGTATGGTGGACTCGTGTTCGGTGCGGTAACGGATCAGATCGGCGATCGTGCCGATCTTGAGTCCGTGCCGGCGCGCGAACTCTTCGAGTTCCGGCAGCCGCGCCATCGTGCCGTCTTCGTTCATGATTTCGCAGATCACGCTCGCCGGTTCCAGTCCCGCGAGGCGCGCGAGGTCCACACCGGCCTCGGTGTGCCCGGCGCGCGCGAGCACGCCGCCGCGTTGCGCCATCAGCGGAAAGATGTGTCCCGGCTGGACGATGTCGCTCGGCCGAGCGTCCTTCCTGACCGCGGCCTGGATGGTGCGCGCGCGGTCGGCGGCGGAAATGCCGGTGGTGACGCCCTCGGCCGCTTCGATGGAGACGGTGAAATTGGTCGCGCGCCGGTGATGCGTGTCGCTGACCATGAGTGGCAACTGCAGCTGCCGGCAACGATCCTGCGTCAGCGTGAGGCAGATCAGCCCGCGGCCGAAGCGCGCCATGAAATTGACGTCTTCGGGGCGCGCGTGCACCGCGGCCATGACCAGGTCGCCTTCGTTCTCGCGGTCTTCGTCGTCCATCAGCACGACCATGCGACCGCGTTTCAGCTCGTCGATGATCTCTGCAGCCGGGCTTATCGGCATAAATCCTTTAATAATTCCGGGATTGGGCGTGCATTATCACCTATTTTCACGCCGGATGCGCTGATCCCCGTCGGATCAAGCCCTTAAGCCCGGGTCACCGCTTGTCGGAGCATCCTGATCTTCCGTCCCGCCCCGTCATGCGTTTCCCCCAACCCGCACCATACTTATTAGAGAAAGCGGGTGCTGCCAGGGAGGGCGGGATCCGCAGGATTTTCCCGGTTTCAGACTTTAAAAACCCATGGCCGCCAAAGCCGACAAGTTGCAAAGCACCATCATCATCTCCGATCGTTTCACCGAAAGACGGGCGCAGATCGCCGCCGCGCGCACGGGCGACGAACCGGCACCGGAGGTGCTCGAGCCCGGAAGCATGGTCGGACGATACCTGACGTTGAGCCGCGTGGGTGTCGGCGGCATGGGCGTGGTATACCGTGCCCACGATACCGAACTGAACCGCACCGTGGCGCTCAAGGTGTTGCCACCGCAACTCTGCCAGCACTCCGAATATCTCAGGCGTTTCCACACCGAAGCCCAGGCCCAGGCACGGCTGAACAGTCCGCACATCATCACTCTCTACGAGTTAATGGAACATCAGGCCGGGGAGATCCTGGTGCTCGAGTATGTCGAGGGGGAAACGCTGGAAAACCGCCTGCGTCATTACGGGCCGCTGCCGGCCCCGGAGGCGATACGCGTTTTCGATCAGGCGCTGCGCGGCGTCGAACACGCTCATCGGATGGGCGTGGTCCACCGCGACCTCAAGCCGAGCAACATCTTCATCACCCGCGACGGCGTCATCAAGCTGATGGATTTCGGTATCGCACGGCTCATGGACAACCACGACCCGTCCCAGAAAGGCGTCATGGTCGGGACGCTTCTTTACATTTCGCCGGAACAGATCAACGGACGCGAGACCGACTGCCGTTCCGACATATACACGCTGGGTGTCAGCCTGTTCGAGGCGGTCACCGGCCGGCTGCCGTTCGAACGTCGCAGCGATTACGGGCTCATGCACGCACATGTACAGGAAAATCCGCCGAGCCCGAAGGAATTCCAGCGGCGGCTGCCGCGCGAACTGGAAGCGGTCATTCTCAAGGCAATGGAGAAAGATCCGAGCCGGCGTTTCCAGACCGCGGCGGAATTCCGCACCGCCCTGCTCAAGCTCGGTCTCGTGGAACGCCGCGATTCCGCCCTCGCCGGCGGCACGAGCCTCCGGAAACACCGCCCCTGGAAACGCCGGGACGAATCGGCGCGGCAACGCATCTGGGGCGGAGCGTGGCTGGAACTTACGCTGGTCGCCATGGCGCTGTTGCTGGTGACGGCGCTCGATATCTACCCGTTGCACAAAACGCCGCAGAATAATATTCTTGCAACCAATGTCGCCGTTCAAAGAAACGCTCAGCAAAAACCGGACTCATCGGCACGCCATCAATCGGTTTCCCTGTCTCCTGATGATCCCGGATCAAGATCATCCGGCCTCAAAAAGACCCGCGACAAATACGATTCAGTGCGTCAGGCCTGGGGCGGCTGAACCACCACGGAGCATCACCGTTGTTTGACATGATATTCGCCCGGCGCTTCCTTCATCCGCGCCGGCTGGCCCCGGCAATTCTCATCGGACTGAGCCTGCTCGCCTCCGCCTGCGCGACGCATCGCGAGGAAACCTGCGCGCAATTCGAGGAATCCCGCAAGGATCAGGATTATTCGACGCGATACCGGTTCTCCGAAACCGACACCGATTCCGCCGCGCGCAACTTCAAACCGTTGCCGCGCGGCGCCAACGCCGTCGTCCGCCTTTACCGGATGCAACTCGAACCGGCCGGGATCAAACCCTGTCACCACCTCACCATCCGCAGGGAAATTTATCTTCAGCAGAACGCCCGTCAGAGCCGGACGCTGGAGGAAGTTCGCGAAATCTACACGGCTGACGGGATGCTGGTCGCGACCAAAACCGAATCGATCGGCGATCAGTTGCGCACCAGCGGTTACTACACGGGAGAAACGCGGCTGCCGATTCCCGAGAACGCGCCACTCGGAAAATACCGCGTTGTCAGCAAGCTGATCATGAAAACCGGAAAAAAAACCAAGACCGTCGTGCTCGCCAAAACCGGCGCCAACTTCCAGGTGCAGTCGCGGCAATAGAACCGGTTACTTGACGAACCCGTGCCTGGCGAGAAATTCGCGGGTGATCGTCGAACTCCCCTCCGCGGCGCGCTCGCCTCGCATCAGCCGCTCCAGGTAGCGCGCCAGAATGTCCACTTCGAGATTGACCTCGGCGTTGCTCTTGAGCGCGCCGAGCGTCGTTTCCGTCAGCGTGTGCGGCACGATGTTGACCTCGAACTCCGCGCCGTGAACGGCGTTCACGGTCAAACTCACGCCGTCGATACAGATGGAACCCTTTTCCGCGATGTATCTGGCCAGCGCCGCCGGCGCCCTGAACCGGAACTGCACCGAGCGGCCGGCATCATGACGGCCGACGACGGTGCCGACGCCGTCCACGTGACCGCTCACCAGGTGCCCGCCCAGCGGCGTGGACAGCGTCAGGGCTTTTTCCAGATTCACGGCATCGCCTGCGCGCAACCGGCCGAGCGTGGTGCGTGACAGGGTCTCGCCGGAGACATCCGCGGTAAAATCCCCCGCGGAATGCGCTACCGCCGTCAGACAGACGCCGCTGACGGCAATGCTGTCGCCGGTTTTCACGTCCGACATGTCCAGCTTCCCGGCGGCGATGCGCAAACGCGCGTCACCGCCCTTCTGATCGAGGGCGGCGATTTTCCCGACCGATTGAATGATTCCGGTAAACATGTCGCGTGCCTTACTTCTGGCTCACCCTGGCGATCATCCGCCAGTCCTTGCCGATGGGCCGGACATCCTGGATGTCGAGATTGATCCGGTCCGCCATGCGTTCCAGCGGCGGCAGCATGAACATGCCGCGCTCATGGCCGCCCATGATGTGCGGCGCGTAATAGAGCATCAGTTCATCCACCAGGTTCGCTCGCAGCAGCGCGCCGCACAGGGTGGCGCCGGCCTCGACCAGCACTTCGTTCATCTCCAGCCAGGCCAGATGCTTCATCAGCATTTCCAGGTCCACGGTCTTCTGCGGCGTCGACATGCTTGCGACTTCGGCGCCGGCTTTACGCAATTTATCCGTCAACGCCATGTCCCCGCCCGCCGTCACCACCAGCGTCTTGCCCTCGCCGCGCAACAGGCGCGCCGTCGCCGGCATTCGCAACCGGCTGTCCACCACCACGCGCATCGGCTGGCGGTCGGTTTTGATGTCGCGCACATTGAGTAACGGGTCGTCCGCGAGCACCGTGCTCACGCCGGTCAGGATCGCGGAACTGCGCGCGCGCCATTTCTGCACGTCAGCGCGCGCGGCTTCGCTCGTGATCCACTTGCTTTCGCCGTCGGCCATGGCGGTGCGCCCGTCGAGGCTCGCGGCCAGCTTCACCCGCACGTAAGGCCGGCCGCGCTTCATGCGGCTGACGAATCCGGGATTGAGCGCCTCGGCCTCCTTCTCCATCAACCCGACGTCCACGCGGATGCCGTGACTCTCCAGTTCCTTGATGCCTTTTCCCGCGACGTGCGGATTCGGGTCGCGCATGGCCGCCACGACCCGCGTCACGCCCGTCTTGATGAGCGTCTGGGTGCACGGTGGGGTACGGCCGTGATGGCAGCAGGGCTCGAGCGTCAAATACACGCCGGCACCGTGCGCCTGGATCTTGCCCGCCTGGTTCAGCGCGTTGATCTCGGCGTGTGGTTGGCCGGCGCGCTCGTGCCAGCCTTCGCCGATGATCTTCCCGTCCTTCACGATCACGCAGCCGACGCGCGGGTTGGGGTCGGTCGTGTACATCCCGCGACGCGCGAGCTGCAGGGCGCGCGCCATGAAACGCGCATCGGCGACGGAGGTGGTCATGGTTTCTTGCCCGCGTCGTGCGGTTTGCGCCCCGGCACGGCGCCCGGCTTGGACGGCGTTTCCGGTTCCGGAATCAGCGAGAGTTGCTTGCGCCGCGTCTCGGCGCTCGGCTCGTTTTGCAACCGTTGCACCTCCTCGCGGAACGCGTTGAGGTCCTGGAAGCTGCGATACACCGAGGCGAAACGCACGTAGGCCACCGCGTCGAGCTCCTTCAGCTCCTCCATGATCCACTCGCCGATCCGGCGCGACGGCACCTCGCCCTCGCCGCTGGCCATGAGCTTGTGCCGGATGCGGCCGATGATTTTTTCGATCGCGTCGGTGTCCACCGGGCGTTTTTCGAGCGCGCGCGACAGGCCGTTCTGCAGTTTCTTTTCGTTGAACGGCTCGCGGCGTCCGTCGGACTTGATGATCTGGGGCAGGCGCAGCTCGGCACGTTCGAAGGTGGTGAAGCGCTCGCCGCAGACCTCGCACTCGCGACGGCGGCGCACGGAGTCGCCTTCGTCGGATAACCGCGAATCGACGACGCGGGTTTCATCGGCGGAACAGAACGGGCAGCGCATACCGGAATAGTAGCAAGCAGCGGCTGAAAGGCGAACCGCCCGGCCTATTAGGGGTAGCGCCCAGTGCCCGAGGCGAACGCTCTTTCGGCAATGGGCGCAGTAGCCGCAATGAGCCATGTTTCATTAGGCACCGCTGCTGTCGTCTCTGAAAGAGCTGCGCCCGGGATCGGCGGCTAGCGCAGGCTCGCCTCATATACCGGGAACCGGCGGCAGATGTCCTGCACCTTGGCGCGGACCGCGCTGCGCACCGCGGCGTCGCTCATGCGGTCGATGATGTCCGCGATCCAGCCGGCCAGTTCGCGGGCCTCCTTCTCGCCGAAGCCGCGCGTCGTAATGGCCGGCGTGCCGATGCGGATGCCGCTGGTGATGAACGGCGACTGCGGGTCATTGGGTACAGCGTTCTTGTTCACCGTGATGTGCGCCTCGCCCAGCCCCGCCTCGACATCCTTGCCGGTGAGCCCCTTCTCGATGAAGCTGACCAGGAACAGGTGATTGTCGGTGCCGCCGGAGACCACCTTGTAACCGCGGTCCATCATGACCTTGGCCATGGCGCGGGAGTTGTTCAGCACCTGCTGCTGATAGGTCTTGAATTCGGGCATGAGCGCTTCCTTGAAGGCCACTGCCTTGGCGGCGATGACGTGCATCAGCGGGCCGCCCTGGGTGCCGGGAAAGATCGTCGAATTCAGCTTCTTCTCGATTTCAGCATTGGCCTTCGCCAGGATGATGCCACCGCGCGGTCCGCGCAGCGTTTTGTGCGTCGTGGTCGTGGTGACGTCGGCGATCGACACCGGGTTGGGATAGATGCCCGCCGCCACCAGGCCCGCCACGTGCGCCATGTCGACGAACAGATACGCGCCGATGCTGTCCGCGATGCGGCGGAAACGCGCCCAGTCCACGACGCGCGAATAGGCGGAGAAACCGGCCACGACCATTTTCGGTTTATGTTCCTGTGCGAGCCGCTCGACCTGTTCGTAGTCGATCTCGCCGGTCTTTTCGTTCAGGCCGTACTGCACGGCGTTGTAGATCTTGCCGGAAAAATTCACCTTGGCGCCGTGGGTCAGATGACCGCCGTGCGCGAGACTCATGCCGAGGATGGTGTCGCCGGGATTGAGCAGCGCCATGTACACCGCGGCGTTGGCCTGCGAGCCGGAGTGCGCCTGCACGTTGGCGTAGGCGGCGCCGAACAACTGCTTCGCGCGCTCGATGGCCAGGCGCTCGGCGACGTCGACGTATTCGCAGCCGCCGTAGTAGCGCTTGCCCGGGTAACCTTCGGCGTACTTGTTGGTGAGCAACGATCCCTGCGCCTGCAACACCCGCGGGCTGGCGTAGTTCTCCGAGGCGATCAATTCGATGTGATCTTCCTGACGCCGGGCTTCGTTCTGGATCGCGGTCCACAGTTCGTCATCGAAACCCCTGATGGTCATGTCTTGGGTGAACATTAATGCCTTGCTCCTGTCCGTTGCGCTCCGCTTTTCCCCTGCCAATGGGCAATGAGCGGCCTGAAAAGCGGCCTAGGATATACGATTCCGGCCGGCGATGCATGGGCACGCCGCCGCGGAAAAACGCGGCTCTCCGGGAACCGTCGGTCAGACCACCGGCTTACTGCGGTCGCAAACGCACCACGACGCCGGAATCGAACGTCGTCTGGGTGTGCGCATTCGGGAACGAGGCGTAGTTGGTCCAGATGTCGCCATTCTCGGCGAAACTCACGGTGCGCGTATAGGCGCCGCGTCGCGGCAGGCGGTAGACGCTGAATTTTCGGGTCTTCGGGTCCAGCCGGTAGAGGCTGTCGGAACCCGAACCGGTGATCCAGAAATCGCCGGTATAACGATTGCGGCGGATGCCGTAAGGAAAATCGCCGGCGATCGGCAGCGTGAGCCAGTCCACGACCTTGTCCCGGCGCGTGTCGTACAGCGTGATTTTGCCGGTCGCGAGTTCCGGAATCCACAGCACGTCGTCCTTGTCGATGGCGAGCCGCTTCGGTCCGGCCCACGGTTCGGGCATGTTCCTCACCATCACTTCGCCGGTGCGCGGATCGAGCATGCCGAAACGGTTGCCATGAGTTTCGGTGAACCACAACCGCCCCCGGCTGTCGGCCACCGCGGCGTACAAATGCACGCTCTTTTCCGACATGTACGGATGCTGCGCGGTGCGGTAGACCTTGATCTCGCCCGTCTTCGGGTCGAGCCGGCTCAGCATGACACGCGAGAAATGCGTCATCCAGATGCCGCCCTCGGCGTCTTCATAAATGTACCGGTCGGCGTCCACCACGAAATATTGCACGTTGCCGCCCTTCTCGAATCCGGAATATACGCGGAACTCCCTGGTGCGCGGATCGAAACGGATCACCTGCTCGGCCTTGGTAAAGGTTATCCAGATCGTTCCGTCGCGCGTGGTGTCGATCTGGTGCGCGCCGCCGGGTTTGCCCGGGGCGACGTTGACCGGAAGATCGAAGCTCTCCACCGCGCCCGTGTCGATGTTCACGCCGTAGAGCTTGTTGCCGAAATAATCCGCGATCCATGCCCGCCCCGCGCTCACGGCCATGTCGTGATAGAACCCGGACTTGGCACCGACCGGGTATTCGCGGATATCGGCTTTCGCGGTCGCGATGTAACGTCCATGCTTTGGTAATTTCGCATTCGTTGTCAGCCATTGCGCCAGCTCTTCGGTTTCGAGCCGGATGAGGGAAAGATCCAGATCGTCGTCGATTTTCTTCATGCGTCCGATGACCTCGCGCCACTCTTCGAGCGTCTTGCGATACGCCACCGGCGGGCCGATCTGATGGCACGGCGTACAACCCAGTACCACCTGCCGACGGATTTCACCCTCGGGCAACAAGGCGATCCAGTCCGCCGAGCGCGGCGGCTCGGCCTGCGAGCGCTCATCCTCGGGATAAACGAATGGCTTCGAACAGCCGGAAATCAGAAAGACAAAAGGAAGGAAAAGCTCCAGCACTACCCGCGCGCATCCACGAATCATCGTCAACTCCTCTCCGGTGACAGGATCAACCCGCGCTGGGCTCGCTCCGTTCCTCCCTTCCTAAGATAAAGGCAAAGTCCACAGGGAAGCCGAGACTCTCCGGGCGAAATGGGAGGAACGGAGCTCGCGGACAAAACGATTATTTCACGGCATGCGTGACAAATCCACGCGTGTTCCGACCGTGCGCCGAGGTCAGATATTCAGCTCGCCGGCCCGGGTCAGAAAATCCGCGTAGCTGAGGTAATGGCTGCCGTCACAGGAAAAATTCAGCCCGACCATGCCGTTCACCACGTTGAGCGAAGCGGAACGCAGGTAGATGTGGTTGTCCTGCATGCGCAGGCGCTTGAACTCGGCGAGAACCCTGGGGATTTCCGGCGTGGGCACGAGCGCCTCGTCCGTGTAGGCGTGCCGCGGGTACGCCAGGCAGATGTCCGGATCGAGGAATTCCTCTTTCACGTGCACGCGGTACCGTAGCGGGTCGTGGAGCAGCCACAGGGTCACCTGGCCGGTGGAAAAATGCACCTTGGCGTGGAACACGCCGTGTCCCAAGATCAGCACCTCGACGCGCGCCAGCACTTCGTCGAGACGCCTGTCGAATTCGTTCGGCACGCGCGCCTGCTCGAACACGAACTGGCGCACTGAAGGATCGCCACGGATCTGCAGCCACCGTGACCGCATTGGGCTACTTCTCCCGTTTAAGCTTCCTGACTCCGCCGACGTGGCGCAGCAATGTCATCGACAACCAATACCAGCCGATTTTGAATGCACCCAGATTCTGCAGCATGGTTTGCGTGAACATGGTTTTCCCTCACACTCGACGGCATTGTTCTCGCGTTTCACGGCACAACGCGCTGACGCGTTCCCCGACAGTCATAGCAACCCGCATGCCAAGGACGTGTGACAAAAAAACCAGCGCGGTTTCAGGCAATTAAACGCAACGTCGCGCCGTGCCCGCGTGCGTGCTGCACCAGCAACGGGAATCACACGATGTGATGAACTAAATTGGTGCAAAATGAGACGTAACGCGAGCGTGAAACAAAACCGTCGATGTCGTGTTACGAAGGGAGGATGAGTAAAAAAAGATCCCGGGCCGGACCAGCGTTGGGAAGAAAGAACGTCAGGGACGACCGTCCTCGAGCGTCTCCTTCTTTACCGGCATCAGGTCCTCGCGCGAGACGCCGAGCCACATGACGATGGGGCTCGCCACCAGTGCCGAGGAATAGATGCCGAACAGGATGCCGATGGTGAGCGCGAGCGCGAAGTAATGCAGCGTCTCACCGCCGAAGAACAGCATTGCCAGCACCGCCATCTGGGTGCTGCCATGGGTGATGATGGTGCGCGAGATCGTGCGCGTGATGGCGTTGTCGATGATCTGCGGCACCGTGTGCTTACGCAGCTTGCGGAAATTCTCGCGCACGCGGTCGAACACGACCACCGACTCGTTCACCGAGTAGCCGAAGATGGCAAGCACCGCCGCCAGCACCGTGAGCGAGAATTCCCACTGGAAGAAGGCAAAGAATCCGAGGATGATCACAACGTCGTGCAGGTTGGCGATGATCGTCGCCACACCGAATTTCCACTCGAAGCGGAACCAGAGGTACAGCACGATGCCGATGGAGACGAACAGCAGCGCCAGCGCGCCGTTCTCGACCAGTTCGCGCCCCACCTGGGGGCCCACGAACTCGGTGCGGCGCAGCTCGACCGCGGGATCGGCCTGGCGCAGCGCTTCCATGACCGTCTCGGACAGCTTGGCGCTGGAAGTTTCCTTCCGCAGCGGCAGGCGGATCAGTACGTCGCGCGAGGTGCCGAAATTCTGCACCGCCACGTCACGGTAGCCGAGCCTGGCGAGCGAATCGCGGATCTGCGGAACATCCGCGGTCTGGCGGTAATTGACTTCCATCACCGTGCCGCCGGTGAAGTCGACGCCGAAATTCAGCCCCTTCGTGACCAGGAAAAACACCGCGAGCAGGAACGTGATGGCCGATATCACGTTGAACGCCAGCGCGTGGCGCATGAAGGGAATGTCTTTTCGAATCTTGAAAAATTCCATGGCGAATCTTATCCCGTGGTCGCGTTTGTTTCTTTCCAGGCAGTATTGCCGATCGGAATCTTCTCCAGCTTGCGCCGGCTGCCGTACAGCAGGTTGACCAGGCTGCGAGACACCATGACCGCGCTGAACATGGACGTGAGGATGCCGAGACACAGCACCACGGCGAAACCCTTGATCGGGCCGGTGCCGAACATGAACAGCGCCAGTCCCGCGATCAGGTTGGTGACGTTGGAGTCGAGAATCGTGCCGAAAGCACGCTCGTAGCCGGCATAGATGCTGGCC
>JACXTT010001034.1_pt1 | contig 47529 bp, 45 predicted proteins | sample 9270951 | NCBI WGS metagenome assembly JACXTT01 (sample SAMN15532306, study PRJNA645909) | rock metagenome | isolation source: weathered quartz diorite | place: Puerto Rico | collected 2017-06-21 | reverse complement strand
GTTCGTCGGCGGTGATGACGGCCACGGCGCCGGCGTCGATGATGCGTTCCTGCAGGGACTTGGCGGAAAAGCCGCCGAAGACGACGGAGTGGGTGGCGCCGATGCGGGCGCAGGCTTGCATGGCCGCCACGCCTTCGATCGACATCGACATGTAGATGATGACCCGGTCGCCCTTCTGGATGCCGCGCGCTTTCAGGCCGTTGGCGAACTTGCAGACGCGCTCGTGCAGCTCGCGGTAGCTGGCGCGGGTGACGCTGCCGTCGTCGGCTTCGAAGATGATGGCGGTCTTGTCGGCGTTGCCGTTTTTCAGATTACGGTCGAGGCAGTTGTAGGAGGCGTTGAGTTTGCCGTCGCCGAACCATTTGTAAAAAGGCGCGTCCGATTCGTCGAGGATCTTGGTGAACGGGGTCTGCCAGTCCAGGTGTTCGCGCGCCAGGCGGGCCCAGAAGCCTTCGTAGTCGCTGGCCGCTTCAGCGCACAATGTGTCGTAGGCGGCCATGCTGCCGATGGCGGCCTTGGCGGAAAATGCCGCCGGCGGAGAAAACACGCGGCTTTCCTGGGCGCCCTGGTTTTCCGGGGTCTGGGTGGGGGTGTCGGACATGATGGTCTCCTGGCTGTTATTTTTAAACGGTAACCGGCGCCGCTTACGAAGCCCTTACAAGGCATGCTGACGATTTTACCAACCTTTCTGCGACCTTTGGCCGCCGCCCGCCTCCACACGCATACCGGCGCGACGCGTGTAAAATGACGGCAATCAATTTCTTCGGAGCTTAGCCTCGATGTCCCTTCCCGAGCGTCCGCGCAGCATCAGCCCTTTAAGCAAATTCATTTTCGCCAGCCGCTGGCTGCAACTGCCCCTGTACCTGGGCTTGATCCTGGCCCAGTGCGTGTATGTGTTTCATTTCTGGGTGGAGCTGTCCGACCTGATCGGCGCCGCCTTCGGCAATGAGGCCGCGCTCCAGCACATCTTCGCCGCGGTCGCCGTGCCGGGCGCCGAGCCGCCCAGCAAGCTCAATGAGACCACCATCATGCTGGTGGTGCTGGGCCTGATCGACGTGGTGATGATTTCGAATCTGCTGATCATGGTGATCGTGGGCGGCTACGAAACCTTTGTCTCGCGCATGAACCTGGACGTACACCCGGACCAGCCGGAATGGCTCTCGCACGTCAATGCGTCGGTGCTGAAAACCAAGCTGGCCATGGCCATCGTCGGTATTTCGTCGATTCATCTGCTGAAGACCTTCATCAACGCCAGCGCCTATCACGAGAAGACGCTGATCGCGCAAACCGTCATCCACATCGTCTTTCTGCTGTCGGCGCTGGCCATTGCCTACACCGATCGCATCATGATCGTCACACAGAACCAATCGAAGCCGCATTAACATTTTTTTCGAACCCGCGAGAACGCCATGACCATCATCAAGCAAGCCGACCTCATCGAGTCGGTCGCCGCCGCCCTGCAATACATCAGCTACTATCATCCCGCAGATTACATCGCGCACCTGGCGCGCGCGTATGAGGCAGAGCAAAGCCCGGCTGCGAAGGACGCCATCGCGCAGATCCTCACCAACTCGCGCATGTGCGCCGAGGGCAAGCGCCCGATCTGCCAGGACACCGGCATCGTCAACGTGTTTCTGAAAATCGGCATGGGCGTGCGCTTCGAAGGTTTTACGGGCACCGTGACCGACGCCGTCAACGAAGGCGTGCGCCGCGCGTACAACTTCGATGACAACAAGCTGCGCGCCTCGATCGTGGCCGACCCGCAGTTCGACCGCAAGAATACCAAGGACAACACGCCGGCCGTGGTGCACATGGAACTGGTCGAAGGCGACACCGTGGACGTCAAGGTCGCGGCCAAGGGCGGCGGCTCGGAAAACAAGTCGAAGTTCGTGATGTTGAATCCCTCCGACTCGCTGGTGGACTGGGTCATGAAGACCGTGCCGACCATGGGCGCAGGCTGGTGCCCGCCCGGCATGCTGGGCATCGGCATCGGCGGCACGGCCGAGAAGGCCATGCTGATGGCCAAGGAAGTGCTGATGGAAGACATCGATATGTACGAGCTCAAGCAGCGCGGCCCGCAAAACAAGACGGAAGAATTGCGCATCGAGCTGTGCGACAAGATCAACGCGCTGGGCATCGGTGCCCAGGGCCTGGGCGGCCTGACCACCGTGCTGGACGTAAAAATCATGATGCACCCGACCCACGCCGCCTCGAAACCGGTTGCCATGATCCCGAACTGCGCCGCCACCCGCCACGCCCATTTTGTGCTGGACGGCTCGGGCGCCGCCTACATCGAACCGCCGCTTCTTTCGACCTGGCCGGAAGTGCACTGGACCCCGGACACGGAAAAATCGCGCCGCGTCGATTTGAATACCTTGACGAAAGAAGAAGTCGCTTCGTGGACGCCGGGCCAAACCCTGCTTTTGAACGGCAAGATGCTGACAGGCCGCGACGCCGCCCACAAGCGCATCCAGGACATGCTGGCGCGCGGTGAATCTCTCCCCGTCGATTTCACCAACCGCGTCATTTATTACGTCGGCCCGGTCGATCCCGTGCGCGACGAGGCGGTCGGCCCGGCCGGTCCCACCACGGCCACGCGCATGGACAAGTTCACCGACATGATGCTGGAAAAGACCGGCCTGATCGCCATGATCGGCAAGGCCGAGCGCGGTCCCGCCGCCATCGAATCGATCCAGAAGCACAAGTCGGCCTATCTGATGGCCGTGGGCGGCGCCGCCTACCTGGTCTCGAAAGCCATCAAGAGCGCCAAGGTGCTCGGTTTCGAGGACATGGGCATGGAAGCGATCTACGAGTTTGACGTGGTCGACATGCCCGTCACGGTGGCCGTCGACGCGAAGGGAACTTCGGTCCACAACACGGGTCCGAGGGAATGGGCTGCGAAGATCGAGAACCTGTCCAGCGTGGGCCAGATTCCCGTCACGGTAGCTTGAAGCGATGAGCGGCACGGCACTGCAGGCGGCACCGATCGGGGTCTTCGACTCCGGCGTGGGCGGCCTGTCGGTGCTGCGCCACATCCACGCTCAGCTGCCCCATGAGACCCTGCTGTATTTCGCCGACTCGGCCTTCGCCCCCTACGGCGACAAGACCGAGGCGGCGGTGACGGCACGCTCGCTGGCGATCACCGCCTTCCTCATCGACCAGGGCGCCAAGGCCCTGGTAGTGGCCTGCAACACCGCCACCGTCGCCGCCATCCGCGCTCTGCGCGAGGTCTATCCCGCCATGCCCATCGTTGGCGTCGAGCCCGGCTTAAAACCCGGCGCCGCCGCCAGCCGCAACGGCAAAGTGGCCGTGCTCGCCACCGACGGCACCCTGGCGAGCGCGAAGTTCCAGTTATTGCACCAGCAATTGAGCCAGGCCAGCAACGCGCATTTCCTGCTGCGCGGCTGTACGGGCCTGGCCGACCAGATCGAATTCGGCCAGCGCGATTCCGCCGCCACCAGCGCCATGCTGCGCAACTACATCCTCCCTTTGATCGAGCAAGGCGCCGACACCCTGGTCCTCGGCTGCACCCACTACCCCCTGGTCCGCCCCGCCATCGAAGCCATCCTGCACGAAGCCGGCGCGGGCCACGTGGTGCTGGTGGACACAGGCGACGCCGTCGCCCGCCAGCTGCAGCGCCTGCTGGCTGGTGCCGACGCCCTCGCCCCATCGTCCGCCATAGCGAAAGTGTGCGCTTACACCAGCGGCAGCGCGCCTGCCCTTGCCGCTTCCTTTGCCTCCCTGTTGGGCATGACGGTGCCGGTGGAAGCCGTCGCGGTGGGCGTGGCGACTGCCTGAGCGCAATTAGATTTGCCACTTTGCCGAGATGTTTGTATAATCTCGCTCTGTCTTGAGAGCACCCAGGACAAAAATGTAAGACAGTGGTGGCTGTAGCTCAGTTGGTAGAGTCCAGGATTGTGATTCCTGTTGTCGTGGGTTCGAGCCCCATCAGCCACCCCAAAGAATTGGATTGAAATCAAAAGGTTACACGCGCAAGCTTGTAGCCTTTTTTGTTTTTTGGAAGATGATGTGTTTTTTTTGGAAGATCATCTTGTCCGTAAACCCGCAGAGATTGCTGATGCAGCAGAGTGTTCGCGTCCCAAGCGAATTGGATGCCTTGCGAAATTACGCCAAAAGCTACGCGTTTCACTACGTCAACATCGGTACACTTACTTGTTAATCCATGTCCCCGGGTGCGCTTGTGCACGCTGCGTCTCCGCCAGTTCGCCTCCGTGTCAATCGAATTTTGACGGCTCGGACTGTCCTGATCTCTCGCCTCCAACACCTTCACCTGGAACATGCAGGCCTGGTTGCAGCGGCCGCCGGCTCACAGGCGCCTTGCTTGGACCGCTTTCGTCTGTTCCAGTCTGCCTCGCCCTTTTACGGGCGCTCAAATACTCGGCCATGCATTTCTATGGCGAAAAGTTTCTTCCTTGCTATACTGGTTCGAAACGATAACTGTCAATTCTATGCATAGGTCGATTCTGCTACTTCTCAAGCTCTACTATCTGTTGAGATTAAGGGTGCGAGCCTGCGTCGTGACTCGAATTCCGGTGAACAAGTTCGTTCACAGTTACTGATCGAAATAAGTCGCGAACACTACTTAGCTGGCACCCAAATACAAAGCGGTTGAGGACGGTATCCAACCGCAAACCTACTCTTAACCTTTCGTTGGCGCCGTCGGAGTGCGATACTTGTTTCCTGCAAAACACCCTGCTTCTTCATTGGGTCAGCCCAGCTTACGCAGGAATTTCTTTTAATGTACTGTTTCAAATAACCACAATTACTCGCCGTGAACAAACAGCAGCTTGCATCAAAAATCTGGGAGTCCGCCAACCAAATGCGCTCGAAGATCGAGGCCAACGAGTACAAGGACTACATCCTTGGCTTTATCTTCTACAAGTACCTCTCGGACAAACTGGTGCGTTTTGCCTCCGCTGAGGGATTCACGAATAAAGATTTCGCCGCGCTGACTGAGGAGGATAGAGAAACCGTCGACCACTTCAAATCCCATCTGGGCTACTTCATCGCCCACAAGCATCTGTTCTCGACCTGGCTCGACCAGACGAGTGACTTCGATGTTGCTAATGTGCGCGAAGCCCTGTCGGCCTTCGGTCGCCTAATCCCCGCGAACCACAAGCGTCTTTTCGACGGAATCTTCAAGACGTTGGAAACTGGCCTGAGCAAGCTGGGCGACACCGCTGCGAAGCAGACCAAGGCGATCAGCGAACTCCTTCAGCTGATCAAAGACATCCCCACGGATGGCAAGCAGGGCTATGACGTCCTCGGCTTCATCTATGAGTACCTCATTGGCATGTTTGCCGCTAATGCGGGTAAGAAGGCTGGCGAGTTCTATACGCCCCATGAGGTGTCTTTGCTGATGTCCGAAGTCATTGCGCACCAGATGAAGGACCGCGACACCATACAGATCTACGACTCCACTAGCGGCTCGGGATCATTGCTGCTCAACATTGGCGAGGCCATCGCCAAGCACATGGGCGACAAAGACAGCATCAAGTACTACGCGCAGGAGCTGAAGGAGAACACCTACAACCTCACCCGCATGAACCTGGTTATGCGTGGCATCCTCCCGGGTAACATCGTCACTCGCAACGCCGACACGCTGGAAGACGACTGGCCGTACTTTGACGAGCAAGACCCGGTCAACAGTTACAACCCGCTGTACTTGGATGCGGTGGTGTCGAACCCGCCCTACTCACAGAAGTGGGATCCGCTGCACAAAGAGGCGGACCCGCGCTACGCCCGCTTCGGCGTGGCGCCCAAATCTAGGGCCGACTACGCGTTCCTGCTGCACGACCTGTACCATCTGAAGCCCACCGGCATCATGGCCATCGTCCTGCCGCACGGCGTACTGTTCCGTGGCGGGGAAGAAGGCGTCATCCGCAAGCAGCTGATCGAGAACGACCACCTCGAAACCATCATCGGCTTGCCGTCCAACATCTTCTTCGGCACCGGCATCCCGACAGTCATCCTCTTGCTCAGGCAAAAGCGCGAAGGCAGCGATGTGCTGTTTGTGGACGCCTCTAAGGGCTTTGCCAAAGAGGGTAAGAACAACAAGCTCCGCGCTTGCGACATCAAGAAGATCACCGATGCGGTGATCGCGCGCGCCACCGTGCCCGGCTTCAGCCGTCTAGTGCCGAAGATCGAGCTGCAAGACGAGGCCAACGACTACAACCTCAACATTCCGCGGTACGTAGATTCGTCCGAGCCGCCCGAGAGTTGGGACCTGTATGCGTCGATGTTTGGCGGCATCCCACTACGCGAACTGGATGCGCTGGCCGACTTCTGGAAAGCCTTCCCCAAACTGCGCACCGTCCTGTTCACATTAGACGGCACGCCTTACGCCCAGCCGAAAGCGGATGACCTGGCTGAGGCCGTGCGGCAGCATCCGGAGGTGAAGCAGTTCAAAAATGCGTTCGCCTGTGCGTTTGACGGCTTCAAACCATGGCTGGGCGCCGAACTGATCGGCAAGATGCTCACGGTGCAGGTCCCTCGCCAAGAAGCGCTGATCGGTGAAGAGCTGTTCGCACGCTTGGCCAAAGTCGGCACGGTACCGCTCATCGACAAGTACCAGGCCTATCAGGTCCTCGATGATCACTGGCAGCCTATCGCTGTGGATCTGGAGATCGTGCAGACCGAGGGCTTTGGTGCCACGCGCGTGGTCGACCCCAACTATGTCGTCAAGAAGAAGGACGGAAAAGACGTAGAGGTGCAGGACGGCTGGAAAGGCCGCGTCCTGCCCTTTGACCTTGTGCAGTTGGCACATCACAAGAAGGAGCTGGATGCACTCCGCAAGAAGGAGTCCGATCTGGCCGAGGTGGTCGCCCAGTTGGACGAACTGCTCGAGAGTTTCAGCGACGAAGACAAGGCCAAAGACACGTTCAACGAAGCCGGCGACAAGTTCATTGCAGCAGCCGTGACCAAAGAGGTGAGGGAATTAGCTGCCGAGCCCGAAGCAGCAGGTGCTTTCGGACCCGAGTCCTACGAGGCCAAGATTATCGAGGTGGCCAAAGTGCTGGCCAAAGAGAAGTCACTGAAAGCGGCCATCAAAAAGGACGCTGCAGAGCTGCACCTAAAGACCAAGGCCACCATCGACGCGTTAGGCGACGCACAGGTTTACGCCCTGCTCGAAAGCAAATGGCTCTCGCCGCTGGTGGACGAGCTGCATTGCTTGCCTGACATGGTGACATTCAGCCTCATCGCCAAGCTGGAAGCCTTGATTAAGAAGTACCAGATCACTTATGCCGACAACGCCCGGGACATCCGGCAGGCCGAGGAAGCCCTGGTGAGGATGTTGGGAGAACTGGACGGCGGTGAATTCGACCTTAAGGGCATTGATGAACTCAAGATTTTGTTGGCTGGGGGCTGAGATGACCGATCTGACCGCAGGCAGCGTGCCGAGGATTCGATTCAAGGGGTTTGACGCGGCGTGGGAGAGAAAGACGCTGGGGAAGCTATACACCGAACGAAACGAACGCGGAAACGCTTCGCTGCCAATCTTGTCAGTGTCAATCCATAGTGGAGTTTCGACGGGAGAAATGAACGGCGAGGCGCTTGGAAAGAAGGTGCGCCGAAGCGACGATAAGTCGCTGTACAAGCATGTCCACGCCAAGGATCTCATATTGAACATGATGCGAGCATGGCAAGGCGCGCTTGGTGTAGCAAAGATTGAAGGGATGGTTAGCCCAGCATATATAACAGCAATCCCAGATGAGACAATTTTTCCGTTATTTATGGACTACGGTTTGAGGCGCCCTCAAATTGTGGCGCAAATGAATAGTCTGTCTTATGGAGTCACGGACTTCAGAAAGCGTCTGTACTGGGATTCCTTTATTCGCATTGAAGTCGATTTACCTTCTGTTTCTGAGCAGCAAAAGGTCGCCACCTACTTCCGCGATCTCGATTCCACGATTTCGTTGCATCAGCGAAAACATGACAAGCTAGTGGCGCTAAAAAAAGCGATGCTCCAGAAGATGTTCGCGAAACCAGGCGCCACTACGCCTGAAGTGCGCTTTAGGGACTTTTCTGAACGATGGGAGGAGAAGAAGCTTGGGGCTGTGGGCACCTTCAACCCTAGTGAGACACTCCCGCAAGTATTTGAATATGTTGACCTTGAATCGGTGATTGGAACCGAAATGGTTGGACATAGAAGAGAAACACGGGAAACGGCCCCATCCAGAGCGCAGCGCTTGGCACGGAAGGGCGATTTGTTCTTTCAGACTGTACGACCTTACCAAAAGAACAATCACCTATTTACACTGTCAGACGAAAACTACGTGTTCTCTACAGGGTATGCACAGATTCGTCCGTATGGCGACGGCAGTTTTCTGCTGAGCCTGATGCAGTGCGACGACTTTGTCGCGGTGGTTCTAGCAAATTGCACAGGCACAAGCTACCCGGCAATAAGTGCAAACACTTTGTCCGAAATTACAGTTCGCGTTCCTTCCCCTGACGAGCAGGAAAAAATCGGATCGTATTTCCGCAATCTCGACGCCCTGATCGTTAAGCACGCAGTTCAAATACGGAAGCTCCAGCAAGTCAAGCTCGCCTGCCTAGGCGAGATGTTTGTCTAATCAACACACCCATTTCACATGACACCCTTTTCCAAAGAGTCCGAATTCGAAGCCGCAGTCATACACGAGTTGCGACAGCGCGGCTGGGGAGAGTTGGAGGTCATCAAGTGTCCCAACGAGTCGGACCTGCTGGCGAACTGGAAGCAGATCCTCTTCGAGAACAACCGCGGCAAAGACCGGCTGAACGAGGTGCCGCTGACTGACGGCGAGATGCAGCAGGTGAAGGAGCAGATCGTCGCCCTGCGCACGCCGCTGAAGCTGAACGGCTTCATCAACGGCAAGACGGTGGCCATCACGCGGGACAATCCAGGCGACACGCTGCACTTCGGCAAAGAGGTGAGCCTGAAGGTCTACGACCGGCACGAGATTGCCGCCGGTCAGAGCCGTTACCAAATCGCGCAGCAGCCGCGCTACGCTCGCGTCTCTGAGCTGCAGCATGACCGGCGGGGTGACCTGCTGCTGCTGATCAACGGCATGCCGGTGATCCACATCGAGCTGAAGAAGAGCGGTGTACCGGTCAGCCAGGCCTACAACCAGATCCAGAAGTACGCACGCGAGGGTGTGTTCACCGGGTTATTCTCGCTGATTCAAGTCTTTGTGGCGATGGAGCCTGGGGAGGCGCTTTACTTCGCCAACCCCGGGCCGGACGGCAAGTTCAACAAGGACTACGCCTTCCACTGGGCCGACTTTAACAACGAGCCCGTCAACGACTGGAAGAGCTTCACCTCCAATCTCCTGTCTATCCCGATGGCACACCAGTTGATCGGCTTCTACACCGTGGCCGATGAGGCCGATGGCGTGCTGAAGGTGATGCGCAGCTACCAGTACTACGCCGCGCATGCCATTTCAGACAAGGTGGCCAAGACAGACTGGAAGAACCCGAACCGTCTGGGCGGCTATATTTGGCACACCACTGGCTCCGGCAAGACCATGACGAGCTTCAAGTCGGCGCAGCTCATCGCCAACTCAAAGGACGCGGACAAGGTGGTGTTCCTGCTGGACCGGGTCGAGCTGGGTACTCAGACCCTAAAAGCCTACCGGGACTTTGCCGGCGACAGCAACCAAGTGCAGACCACCGAGAACACCGGCGTGCTCGTGAAGACACTGAAAAGCACCGCACCGGCGGACACCCTGATCGTCACATCCATCCAGAAGATGAGCCGTATCACGGATGACGCTGATGGCTTGAAGTCACACGACCTCAAGACCATGCGCGGCAAGCGCATCGTGTTCATCGTGGACGAGTGCCACCGTTCCACCTTCGGCGACATGCTGTCCAACATCAAAGCAAGCTTCTCGGACGCGGTGTTCTTCGGCTTCAGCGGTACTCCAATCCACAAGGAGAACGTCCGCAAGGATAACACTACAACGGATGTTTTTGGCGACGAACTGCACCGCTACAGCATTGCCGATGGCATTCGCGATAAGAACGTCCTGGGCTTCGATCCCTACCAAGTTCAAACCTATTCCGACGCTGCCTTACGCAAAGCGGTTGCCCTGAACAATGCCAGGGCAACAACCGTCGCTGAAGCATTGGCGGACCCTGCTAAGTACGAGATCTTCTACCGCTACATGAATAACGTGGATATGGCTGGACGCGAGAATGCCGCCGGCAAATACCAGCGTGGCATTGAAGACTACTTGTCTAACAGCCAGTACGAGCGCGACCAGCACCGCCATGCAGTAGTGAAGGACATTGCCGACAACTGGGAAGTGTTGAGCCAAGGCGGTAAGTTTCACGCTATTTTCGCCACTAGCAGCGTCACGGAAGCAATCATTTACTACAGGCTCATGAAGGATCGGTGTCCTGCGCTCAACATCACCGCGCTGTTCGATCCACACATCAGCGATGAAGACGGCGGCAGCACTGATCCTGCATTTAAGTCGGCCGGGCTTGAAGAGATCATCAAGGACTATAACGCGACCTATGGACAGAAGTTCGATCTGGGAGCCCACGCTAACTTCAAGAAGGATCTTGCTGCGCGCTTGGCCCATAAGGCGCCCTACACGCGGATCGAGGCCGAGCCGGAGAAACGACTTAATTTGCTGGTCGTGGTAAACCAAATGCTGACCGGCTTCGACTCAAAGTGGGTCAACACACTGTATTGTGACAAGCTAATGGACTACGAGAACCTCATCCAGGCGTTCTCACGTACTAACCGGTTATTCGGGCCAGACAAGCCATTTGGCACGATTCGGTACTACCGCAAGCCGCACACGATGACGCGTAACGTGGCAGCAGCAGTGAAAGCGTACTCCGGTGACAAGCCGATCAGCCTCTTTGTCGACCAATTGCCGCGAAACCTTGAACGCTTGAACGACTGCTTCACCGAGATCAGCGCCATTTTCAGTGCGGCGAGCATCACCGACTTTGCAAAGCTGCCCGAAGACTTGGCCGCGCGGGCCGCCTTCGCAAGGCAGTTCAACCGGTTCAGCGCCATATTGGAAGCCGCGAAGATTCAGGGCTTCACATGGGGCAAGTCGGTCTACGAGTTCGATACTGAGCCGAAGCAGTCGATTGCGGTGACCATCACGAAGCTCCAGTACCTGACGCTGCTTCAGCGCTACAAGGAGTTGGGGACAGGCGGTGGCGATACCGACGAGAGCATCCCGTTCGACATCAACAGCCACATCACCCAGATCGACACCGGCAAGATCGACGCCGACTACATGAACCTGCGGTTTGCGAAGTACCTTAAGGAGCTGCAGAGCGGCGACGGGTCGTCTAAGGAGGTGACCTTGGCCGAGCTGCATCGGTCGTTCACTTCGCTTTCGCAGGCGGACCAGAAGTTCGCCGAGATTTTCTTGCATGATATCCAGCGTGGCGATACGCAAATCGACCCCTCCCGAACCTTTCGTGACTACCTGACGGACTACAAGATAGCCGCCAAAGACAAAGAAGTAGCGGCTATCGTTACAGTGTTGGGATTGGATGCTGCGAAGCTGATTGATTTGATGAGTAATCATCTCACCGAAGCTAATCTTAATGAATATGGCCGGTTTGATGATCTTAGGAGCACAATCGATCAAGAAAAAGCAAAGGTTTACTTTGATGGCCTCGAAGGTAATTCACTCCCAATTTTCAAGGTCAGAATCAAGGCTGCCAGGCTTTTGAGCGACTTTCTTCTTCGGGGCGCCGCTGGAGTTAGTGAATCGCCCCTGATTTTATAGCGGTAGGCCGAACAACTTCTGGTACTCATTGCGACCGCCTACCCAGCTCCAGCTCGGGTCGATTCATTACGAATTCAAGCTCAGGGGGCCACCGGTCGAATATTCCTTCACACGGATCGCTAAGAAGTTACGCTCCTTCTTCAGGTCGATCATCTCACCATCCGCGGGAACGGATGCTCTTCGTTCGGGAACAGCGTGTCGAGACCGATCTGCCCAGTGCGGCGGTTGGCGATGAAGCGCATGTCAGCAGCGGTCGTAAACTGATACAGGCAGCGATTGAAAACTGATACACCGATTTGAGAAGATGGTCGCTTTGCGGAGCGGCCTTGAAACCCAAAGAGGTGTACGTGGAAATTCAACTACTGAGTAAGCATGGGTTAAGTCTGCGGCAGATTGCCGCCGAGGTTGGCTGCGCAGTAAATACGGTGCGGCGGCACTTGGCGCTGGAGTCGGTCCCCAGGTATGAACGCAAGGTAAAGCGCCGGACGAAGCTGGAGCAATTCGAGGAGTACCTGAGGGAGCGCCAGAAAGCTGCATACCCGGATACGATCCCAGCGACCGTGTTGTACCGCGAGATCTTGGGGCGGGGCTACCAGGGCGGCATGAGCCAACTGCGCGCCTTCATGCGGAGCCTGCGTCCGACGCCGGTAGCCGACCCGGTGGTGCGCTTCGAGACGGCGATGGGCGAGCAGTTGCAGGTTGACTGGGTCGAGTTTCGCAAAGGCAGCGCGCCGCTGCCCGCGTTCTGCGCCACCCTCGGCTTCAGCCGGGCCATTTACGTGGAGTTCGTCAGCAACATGAAGGTGGAGACCCTGATCGGCTGCCACGAACGCGCCTTCGCGGCCTTCGGCGGCGTGACCAAGCGAGTCCTGTACGACAACATGAAGACCGTCGTAATTGAGCGCGATGCCTACGGCGACGGCGAACACCGCTTCCACGCTGGCTTCCTGGACTACGCCAAGCACAGCGGTTTCGTCATCAAGCTGTGCCAGCCGTACCGGGCCAAGACCAAGGGCAAGGTCGAACGCTTCAACGGTTACCTGCGTCGCTCGTTCTACGTGCCGCTGGTCAGTCGCTTGGCGCAGAGCGGCCAGAAGCTCGACGTCGTCACTGCCAACGTCGAGGTGGCGCACTGGCTTGCAGAGGTTGCCAACGCGCGCGTCCGCGGCACGACGAAAGAGCCGCCGGCCGAGGCGCTCAAGCGAGAGGTACCGCGCCTGCAAGCGCTGCCGGCGCCGTGGCGCGCTGACATCGCTGCAGCCCGGCCGCAAGCGGCAGCAGCGCCACCTGTCGCCACACGGCCGGCGGCGGTAGTGAGCCGAATCGCGCAGCCGTCGCCGCTGCAGCATCCGCTGCGGGTGTACGACGCGCTGCTTGAACGCGTGGCAGAAGGAGTGGCGACATGAACCTGCAGCACGAGCGTATAGCCGCGTTGTGCGAGAGCTTGAACCTGCCGTTCGTAGCCCAGGGCTACGGCGCCGCAACCCAGAAGGCGGCCAAGCAGGAAATGGCCTACAGCGACTTCGTGGAAGGGCTGTTGAGAGAAGAAGCCGCCGGGCGCAATGTGAGGAAGCAAAGCACGTTGACCCGGCTGGCGGGCTTCCCGGTGGTGAAGACGCTGGACGAGTTTAACTATGACTTCGCCAAGGGAGTGAAACGCAGCCAGATCGAGGAGCTAGCTGGCTGGGTTTCGTCGAGCGGCATGAGAACGTGGTGCTGGTCGGCCCCAGCGGCGTAGGCAAGACGCACTTAGCGATGGCGCTGGGCTACAAGGCGACGCAGGCAGGCATCAAGACGCGCTTCATGACGGCGGCCGACCTGATGCTGGCCTTGGCCACGGCGCATACGCAGAACAACTTGAAGGCGGTCATGCACAGGGCCATCAAGGCTTACCGGCTGCTGATCATCGATGAGATCGGCTACCTGCCAATGAACCGCGAACAGGCCAATCTGTTCTTCCAGGTGATCGCCGCGTTGTACGAGCGCAGCAGTCTGATCGTGACCAGCAACCTGCCGTTCGGACAGTGGGACACGACGTTCGCGCAGGATACGACGTTGAGGGCGGCGTTGCTGGACCGGCTGCTGCACCACGCGCATATCGTGCCGATTGCCGGCGAAAGCTACCGGCTGAAGCACCAGCGTCAGGCGGGGATGATGAGGGGAAGTGACGTTGCAGAAATGGGCTGAATGCGGACTGTGTTCAGCGACGGCGGTGTATCAGTTTTAAATCGCTGGCACTACGAAAATTGTATCAGTTTTAAATTGCCGTTGACAGCGCAGGTAGCCCACGCTGCGAAAGTAGTTTCCGTCACTTTTTTGATGGGAACTACGAAAGGCCAGGGTCAGGTCTCACAAACATACATCAGTCCGCCTAGCGCCGGGCACCAGCTCAGCTAGCAAGCTTATGTATGTTTGGGAGACCTGATAATCGTATAGCCAGCCTCCCCCTGGCCAGAGCCGGGGGTAACGTAAACAAGTCAATGACGAGCTGAACTTACTTATAGGAGGCCAGACTGAGCGTAAGCGTCAACGCGGCACCGTCTAGACACTCAATCGCGACACCTTCAAAGTAAGTCATGGCTTATTTTTAGTGGGGACTGAAGGCGAAAGGTGTCTCTGAAAACGGCAAGCGCGCTACCGCGCAATATATCGTCAGAAATTCAAATGGCAGTTAGCGCAATCAGCCTTCCAGCCGGAGTCTGTGATAACTTGCGTGCTGCGCGACAAAAGAATGCGGAGCCCCGTGTGCACATATCCAAGCTAACACTCATAAATTATCGAAATTTCGCTAACGCCACGCTGCGATTCAGCAAAGGCGTCAATACGATCATTGGCGAAAATGGCGCGGGAAAGACGAACGTCCTTAGAGCGATAAGACTCATGCTGGACGACAGCATGGTCCGAGCTTCATACAAACTCAATGAGTCGGACTTCTACAGGGGACTTGGTTCCTGGCGCGGTCACTGGATCATCATCAGCGTCGAATTCGAGGAGATCGGCGCAGATGAGGCGATTCAGGCTCTCTTCGTACATGGCACGGGAGTTGGGCAGGTTGACGGAGTGGTAAGACGCGCAACGTACAACCTAATATTCCGCCCAAATAAGCAGATCAGAATGAATCTGGCAGCGCTCGCGGACAATGATGCTGCCGGGATGAACGCGATTCTTGATCGCGTAACGATCGACGACTACGAAACTTTATTTACGGGGCGGAGCGTTGCAGATTTCGCAGATCCAGCGGTCTATCGGCGTATCGTAGGAGACTTTAGCAACGCGGTGTTTGGAAATGAGGTCGAATTTCCGGAGCTAGGTGCTCGTATTCCTGGTACGTTATCGGTCACCAAAGAGGTGTCATTCACCTTTATTCAGGCACTGCGTGATGTGGTGTCCGAATTCCATAATAACCGGACCAACCCACTTCTTACACTTCTGAAGAGCAAGAGCGGCCAGATTGACCTTGTGCAGTTTCAACCAATCGTAGAACGCGCACGGCAACTGAACGCAGAGATTGAGAATCTAAACGATGTGCGAACTGTCCGCTCCGACATCATGGAGACGATTCAGGGAGCGACCGGGCAGACCTACTCACCGGCCTTGCTGGCAATCAAGTCCGATCTCCCGGATGAAGCGGATTTGCTGTTTCAGTCACTCAAGCTCTTCGTGGGCGAGTTCGATGCTGCCCATGAGGGCAGCATCCAAGAGCTTAGTCTTGGGGGTGCCAATCTCATCTTCCTTACGCTGAAGCTGCTGGAGTTCAAGTACCAGCACGAACGTCAGGCGCTTGCGAACTTTCTGCTCATCGAGGAGCCAGAGGCGCACCTGCATACGCACGTCCAGAAGACGCTGTTCGATCGAATCGGATACGCCGGGGCGCAGATCATCTACTCGACGCACTCGACGCACATCTCCGAGGTGAGCAACATCCAAAGTGTCAATATTTTGGGACGTATCGGGACTGCTTGTGAGGCGTTCCAGCCGTCTGCAGGACTGGCTCCTGAGCAGGTGGGCAACGTCCAGCGCTATCTCGATGCCGTTCGTAGCAACCTGCTCTTCGCCAAAAGCGTGCTTCTGGTAGAGGGCGACGCCGAAGAGATCCTCATCCCGCTAATGGTGAAGAGGGTTCTTGGCGTGAGCCTAGACGAGCTTGGAGTCAGTCTGATCAATATCCGCAGCACCGGCTTCGCCAACGTCTCCGTACTGTTCCATGAGGCGCGAGTTCGCCGACGTTGCTCGATCATCACAGATCTGGACGCCGCATTTATGGACCCGTCTCAGCTACCTGGCGACGATCCTGAGACGTTGAAGTTCAAGAGCAAACTGCTGAGAGCCCAAACGGCTGGAGCGGCTCGCAAAGTCATACTCGATGCGCAAGCAGCTGGAAATGCATGGCTTCGGCCCTTCTATGCCCATAATACGTTCGAAGTTGATTTCGTTGCGTGCGGCAATGCGGATAAAGTGGTCGCAGCAGTCAACGATGTCTATACGCAGCCGGCAACGCGCGCTAACTCCATAGCGGAGTTGAACTCCGGCGATCCCGCTCAGTTCGGGAGACGCGCGCTCGCTATGGCCAATTATGAGGGCAAGGGTTGGTTCGCCATTCTTCTGGGCAAGCAGATAGATCACAGAACCGTCATTGCGCCGTACATCCGGCAGGCGATCATCTTCGCGCACGGCACTTTTTCGACCGAGCTGATCTTCAACATACTGAAGCACAGAGTAACTGTGAACAATCCTGGCGGAGCCGCCACACCGCCCACTCTGCAACGTTATTGGGAACGTCTGCTTGAGTATCGGGCAGGCCGAGCTGACTTCAACACTATCAGGGCCGAGGCGGCTGTCGGGCTTCCTGGCGATCAGATCCTTGCATTTCTGGGCGATCTGCCGTGACGTTCGTCTGGACTCGGACCGAGCTGAACGATGAACAGTCGGGGGCTGTGCGTGAGGAGAGCAGCATGTTCCTGATTGCCTGCCCGGGCAGTGGAAAGACCAGAACGCTTACTTACAAGATCGCCTATGAGCTATCACGCCTGCAAAGCAAGCGGCAGTTTATAGTCGCGCTCACCTATACGCACCGAGCAGCCGACGAAATCCATGAGCGTATCGAAGGGCTTGGCGTCGAGACATCTCAGCTATGGATAGGAACGATTCACTCCTTCTGCCTAGCATGGATTCTGAAGCCCTACGGCATCTACGAGCCTGCGCTAGCGCGTGGCTTCCGAATTATGGACAGTCATGAGCAAGAGAAGCTATTGGAGGAACTGTGCCGAACGCAGCGAGGAATTACTTACTGGGACTGTAAATATTATTTCACCGACCAAGGGTACGTTCTCGGATGCAGGGATCAAAGCAAACACGAACGTCTTCATGCAATCTTCGCGCTGTATTTCCGCCATCTTGCAGATAACAGGCAAATTGACTTTGAGCAGATCCTCTTCTACGCCTCGCGCCTGATCCGAAGTCAACCTCAGATCGCGAGAGTCCTAGCTAACATCTTCCCGTGGATGCTGATCGACGAATACCAGGACACGAAGAGGATTCAATATTCAGTCGTTGCCGCCATCGTGAGGGCTGGAGCGGAGCGAACAAGACTGTTTGTCGTGGGCGATCCCAACCAGGCGATCTTTGGCTCGCTTGGTGGCTTCGCAATGCCAGTTGCCGAACTTCGGCAACTCTGCGGTGTTCGCCTGGAAGAGCGTGCACTGTCTGAAAACTATCGGTCCACTGATCGGCTGATCAGGTACTTCTCGAACTTCACTGTTCAGGCGACCGGCATTCGCGGAGCCGCGTCCGACCGAGCGTTCCCCAGCTGCATCAGCTATAACACCGCGGTGGAGCGGGACCAGTTGGAGGCGGAGCTGGTGAGACTGATCAGGCTCAGCACCGCCCAAGGGTTTGCCGCGGATCAAATCTGTGTACTGGCGCCGTGGTGGATTCTGTTGGCGGGAGTGACACGTCGACTTGCGAGCGCTTTGCCGGAGTACCAGTTCGACGGCCCAGGCATGGTCCCGTTTAGCCACGATCATGAGAACTTCTGGTATCGGTTGTCGAGGATCGCACTGACGGAAGCATCACCCGCGCAGCATGTGCGGCGGATGCGTTGGGCGACAGAGGTGATCAGAGACCTAGGCGACGAAGGTATCGACACTCGGGAGCTGTCCGCGAAGCGGCTTCTTCGGGAAAGCAACTCGATTCTGCTGAGTCAGCCTGATGGACTTCTGTATCTCAGAGAGTTCTTCGCTTCGTTGATGGATCGCCTCGGGGTTGATTGGCAATCACACGCTTTGCTCTCGGAGCATCACCAAGCGTTCTTTGACAGTTCGGCCGCGAAGATCGATCGGCTACGAAGGGAGGGTGCCGCGTACATCGGGGGAATCGACTTCTTCCGCAAAGTGTTTCAACACCGAAGCGGCATTACTGTCAACACCATCCATGGCGTCAAGGGTGCGGAGTTCGACGTCGTAATAGCGTTTGGCCTGCTGCAAGGAATGGTCCCACATTTCAGCGAAGAAGCAGAGGCAGACGGAGGCATCAACAGCGCTAAGAAGTTGCTCTACGTGGTTGGCTCTCGGGCGCGCAAACATCTTTATCTGATTTCGGAGCGGCAACGCATGAGAGGTGGGGGGCGCGGCCCATACGCGGCAACGGACTCGCTTGCTGCATGCGTGTTCGATTACGACGTGGTGTAGCTCAGCGATATGCTGAGAGCTCATGAGGGTGGGCGAAGCCTACGCCTCGAAATTCGACCTGGTCCAGGCGCTTCGTCGATCCAAGCGCCAATCCACCCTCAACGCCTAGGACACATATCGAAATGAAAACGGAGATGTTCTGATACCGCGAAACGAAGATCTTTCGCCGACGGAAAGAGGGTCCGCGGAGTTTTACCATCCTCCGCAACTGCCTCATGTGCACAGATCGTCCGCCGAGGACATGTACTGGCACAAGGATGTTGACCACGTCGACCGATGGGGCCGTCGGCCAGCTTACTTGGTCGGTGACCCGGATAGCAGCTTCACATGGTCGCGTCAACTCATTCTAAATACGAAACCCGGAAACCTCCGGCCGCATCGCGTTCTTACGTTGGCGGATTTGGTCAGTCAGCCAGCAAAATTTCCTGGTTGAGGCTGCTTGGCGACCTGAAGAGGTAGTCGCGAAATGGATCATATGGCAAACCTTACCTACGCAGAGTGCGTCCAGTCCGGCTACCATCTGGCCAACCTCGTCCCTTTGCTCGCCCGACTGCGCGAGCCGGGGCGCTACGCAGGGGCGAACGGACATATTGCGCTAACGACGGGCGAACTCGGCCTCTTCGACCCGGACCAAGCCGAGCAACAACTCGCTGCGGCGGTCGCGGCGAGACACTCCGGGAACGCCCAGCACCGCTTGGCGTTCAGTCATCCTCTCGGTGGGCTGTCGCATGGATTGAACCCGTACACGGATTGGTCGATGTCGATACTAACTCGTCCACCGCGGCACACCTACCTCTTCCTTGGGCTCGATTTCTACAGTGTTGCCGACCTGGCGCAGCCGAAGGGATGGGAAGCATACCTACAAGATCCGTTTAACGATCCCGACCTCTTCTGGCATAGGGTATGGGCATGGATAATGAACCGCACTGTGCACAATGGGCGGAAGTTTCCAGCATGGGAGCGGTACATCACGGCGTCAGAAGCCTCATCATTCATCCGGGCTGACGGCGGCGCGTTTGTCTTCCACAACTTGATTCCCTACCTACGTCCTGCCTACCTGGGCAGCACCGACAACGACTGGCCGACGCGGGAACTGCGGAAGCAATCCATCATGGAGTGCATCGTCGAGGACCTCCGGACTATCAGGGAACTCGCTCTGGGCCGGACGATTGTCTACTGCACGAGCGCTGTAACGGTCAAGGCATTGCAACGCGCCGGTTACGCACATCATAATATTGTCTGCTGGGGCGCCCATCCATCGAAGATTTTCCATCCATCGACCCTCTATCCGCGTGGCCTGTATTTCAGGCCGGTACGCACGCCATGACTGACATTTGACAAGCGCGATGGGGACCCTCTTCGGCTCAAAATTTGAATTGAATTGCCACGGCTGTCGTAGACTCTCCTAAGCCATAATGTAGGGCACATGGAGCAAGTATGAGCGGCAAGCGGTACTCAGAGGAATTCAAGATTGCAGCGGTCAAGTAGGTCGCCCAGCGTGGGCACCGTGCGAGCGAAGTGGCTCAGCGGCTACCGCGAGGTCAGCGACGACCTGCGCGAGCTCGGTGAACAATTCGGTATCAATCGCGTCTATCGTCTTATGAGGTCGGCCGGGATTCGTTCTCAAACCGGCTGCGCCAAGCGGAAATACAAACGCGGCGATGCACCTTCGCTGGTGGCGCAAAATAATCTGCAGCGCCAGTTCGACGTGCAGGAACGAATCGGGGCCTGGGTGAGGATTACGTACATTCGCACCAACGACGGCTGGCTTTATCTAGCCGTTGTACTGGACCTGTTTTCGCGCGAGGTAGTTGGCTGGTCGACGAGTTCTCGCATCGATCGCGAGCTGGCGATGAACACGCTTCTGATGGCGGTTTGGCGTCGGCAGCCAAAGAATACGGTGATGGTAAATTCCGATTAGGGCAGCCAGTTCAGCATCTACGACTGGCGCGATTTCCTGGACGAGCATCACCTGCAGCAGAGCATGAGCCCGCGCAGGAACTGCCAAGATAACGCCGTCGCAGAGAGCTTCTTTCAGCTCCTGAAACGGGAGCAAGTAAAGCGCAAGACTTACGGCGCCAGGGAAGAAGCAAAGCATCATGTCTTCAATTAGATCGAGATGTTCTGCAATCCCAAGCGCCGGCACAGCTTCAGCAACGACTTGTCGCAGGTCGAATATGAGAGGCAGTATTTCGGACGGCTCCCGAGTGTCTAGGAAACCCGTGGCGATTTAAAACATGCTGGCTTAACCACGACTGAGGTAGTAACATCGCCCGCCTCGATCCAACGAAGAACAACTGAACGGATCAAAGCGGGCACTTTGTCAAGGTCAGCCAAGGCCTCTTTCTGGAAAAGCATTCGACCCCATATCTCGCCCAACGCATCCATATCTGGATGGAGTTCACCGTTCACAGGAGGATGGTATTTGCCACAGGAGACGATGGCCTGCTCCAACTGGTTTAAGTTGATAACGCATGACATGACAGCCTCCAGATAGTGAGTACCAGTGACGTTTTGCAGATCAAAGCAGAGGGACAACATGACTCCAGGACGCGCTAGAACGGTTCAAGGGCAATGTTCGCTATCTGGGCTACGAAACCCGTGTCACAGCCGGCCAATAGTCTCCAAAATGCCATTCAAGGCCATGGCAGCGCTTACTTGCACGCAGTAGCTCACTGAGAGAAGACGCATACTAGCGACGACTGTGGATCTAGGATTTCGATAATCCGAGTGTTCATGAGACTTACCGCTCGCGCGCCACCTCTTTGCTCCTTGGCGCCTTCGCCTGGTCGACCGCTGGCTGCGTTGAAGCCTGTGCGCGTTCGGCCTCATCATTGGTCTTAGTCGGCGCCACGTATATTTGCGGTCCTTTAACGGGGTCGCCCGCCAATATCTTTTGCATCACATGACGCCTGGCCAGAGAAACGAATTCGTCCCGAACATCCTGCGAAAGATTGGCGTCCGCGAACTTCTTTGCCGCGTCGACCACGCCGTATGCCTGGGCTAACTCAGGGAACTTTCTTATTACAAAACCTGGCTTTTCCCTATCAAATGCGCGTGCCTTTGCCGCCTGCTCGGTTTTTGGCGCCGATACGGCCGCCTTGGCCATTCCAGCTGATTTTGCCGGCGCAGCTGCATGCGCTTTTGGCAGCTGGGCTGATGGCTGAGTCGTCGCCACGGCCTCGCGCTCCTTCGCCGCCCCCCTCTCTACCGTGTTCAATGCTGGCGTGCGGGCCAAGTCCGCGAGATCGAGCGCAGTGGGCTTGTAGCCGGTCACTAATAAGCCAACTTGTGTCGCCCCCAGCCAGGCGCGGCGGCGAAATTCGTCGGCGCCCTTGACAGTGATGCGATCCCAGCCACGCGCCTGTGCAATTTCAGCCAGTGAGCGAACAACATCCGGATGCGTACCGCGCGTGACCAGCTTCGTGCCCCGGTCGCTAAATGCCAGAGTTTTGTCGGAGAAATAGTAGTCTTGCTCGACCTTCAAAAAGCGTCGAGCAACCGCCTCCGGCATCAAATGAACTTTGCTGTCCGCCTGCGTCATCGGCAGTGGGTTGTCCGGTGATACAGGCTTGGCCCCAGGTGCCTGCGCATGTGTCTTTGCCGCTTTTTTCAGCCACTGATTTACAGCGCGCAACGTCCGCCGGCTGAGGCCAAGTGCCGGCGCAATTGGACCTACAGAAGTCGGCACCTGCGGCGATTGCTTTGCTTGTGGGTTATCAAGCTCCAGTGCATCGCCACGCTCGATTGTGTTCTCGACGCTCGGCGCATCGACTTGGAGCACGGAGCGACCGAGCGCTTGCCAGTCAGCCTCCAGGGCGGCACTGGCCCGCTTTGCCAGCGCCGCCAACTCGGGAGCAATCCGATCGAACGCGGCCTGGTAGTTCGGCTGCGCATGACCGCTCTCGATCATTGCATTGAGGGCTAGCTGCAGCGCAATCTCATCCTTGATGACGCGAACATCCCCAAGATCGGCCGCCACCAGGTCGGTCGCCACGTTGCTTGTGACGTCTCCGATCGGCGCGCTTGTCATCGAATGAGCGGTTGCCATGACCCTGTTTGCGCGCTGAATGTCTGTCTCGGCTCGGGAAGCGCTCGCCTTTTCTCGTTGGTCGGCGCTCTGACCTAGACTGATCTCCATCTTGCGAAGCCGCACTCCCACTGACTGATACGCACTCACCCTTGCCGGCATGGTACGGTACGAACCTACCGGCGGCGCCGCGGCTCGCCCCGCTTCCTTCACTGCCGGCCGCCTGGAGCCGGCACGCCGCCCCTGTACTAACGCGGTGACCAGGGCGTCGGCTACCTTTTCGAACTCCGGGCTGAATCTTCGCGCTGTTGCAATCAGGTAGCTGTGATTTTGAGCTGACTCTGCTTCCCAACGCTGCATGTTCGTAATGTGGTATTCCACAAACTGCTGACTGTCGGGCTGCAGCCTGAACAGGTCTACTGCCGTGGCATCGGGATTATTCAAAAACGTGATCGCCTCCTGCGTCATCGGCGGAATCTCGAGACTGTTCGCCGGCACCGGCTTTGGTACGGCTGCCGCGTGGCCCTGTTCCTGGCTGGTTACGTCTTTCGAAGCAACTATACGGCGCGATCGCGCTGGCTTCGCGGCCTCAATGCCTTCGGGCGGACTCTGTAGTCGCGCCTCCGCTGTTTTCGCTGTCGCAAGGGTCTTGCGCGGTGACTTTATGGCGTCGGGCGCTTGATCCTTGACCCGTGGCGCCCTGCCCTTTCGCGCCTTTGATACTGAGGCAACGGCAGCGGCTGTCTGGATGGTGCCAATCGATTCCCCTACTTGGCTTATGTCCATGCCGGGCAGCGAACGATCGTGCGCTTCATTCATCTCGTCATTCATGTTTTGCTCCTGCTAGGCTCGAACTTCGATTTCTTGCATGAACGAATCCAAAACTTTTTCCAGGTCGTCGGCGGTCAGCTTCTCCCCCTTGGGTAGGTGCACATTCTTGAAATTGGCCGCATAGTCGGTCAGCTTTAGCCTGGAGAGCCTCGGCACATCCTGAGGAGAAATGTCACGCGCCGTCTTAGCCTTGCCTGCGGTCGGTTGCTCCTTCACTTGCAGCGGCGCGGGCGGGCTCGGCATCGCTATCGCAATAGGCGTGATTGCGGGAGCTGGGAGATTGGCACGGCGCCGGAAAACCGGGCGCTGCCAGTACCATATCTTGCGGCAGAAAATGGGAGGACAGTGCTCGACAAAGATGATCTCGTTATTTATGCCCATCATCTTGACCTCCTGCGGATTCAACAAAGCGCGAGCGGCCTTAGATCTGCTGACGTTACTGGCATGCATGCTCATTGGCTGGCGCGATACCGACGTAGTTTCCACAGTGAAGTTTCCTAGTTCGCGCGAAATATCGGTCGCGAAGTCGCTGTCGTTCGGTGCGTAGACGATGCGAGCACCGCAGCACGCGATGATGTTCTTGGTCTGGTCCGGCCCGTAGATCGCCCGCAGCTGAGGGATCGAGTGGGCGATCAACATCGGGCGAATGCCGTAGCCGCCCATCAGCTGAATACTTTTCTCCAGGATAGGCATGCGGCCCAAAGCGGCTAGCTCATCCATGATCGGCATCAATTCATGCTTGATGGTCGGATCATCCTCCGGCATCGCGTCCATGTTCGCGTCAAGGAGCTGCGTAAAAAACAGATTCATGAAGAGAGACATGCGGTCCAGGTCACCAGGATCCACACCCAGGTAAATCGTAATGCGCTTGCGGCGCAACTCGTTGAGATTGAACGAATCCCCACTGGTGGCAGAATCAATAAACGGGTCGGTCCAAAGCTGCAGCTTTGCCGTGAAGGTTTTGCGGATCGACGACTGGGTTTGCGGACTCAGCGAAATGAAGTCGAACATCATGCGCTTGCAGGTAGGCGACAACGGCGTGCGTGATTTGTCGCGTTCGCTGATGATTTGCTTCCAGTGCTCTCCAATGGAGTCGTCGTTACCATGCATGATTTGCCGCACCATTTCCCCCATAGTGCGTGCCAGTGAAGGAGTTTCAATGACATACAGGCCGAGTCCGAGGAACAGGTCACGGCACGACGCAGGCCAGAAGGGATCGCCGGAAGCCGGATCGGGCGACAGCTGGTTGGCCAGCTTCTGCAGCTTGCTGACGCGCAGCGCGGGGTCGTCAGGCACGTAGTATTTCGAGATCGGATTCCATTGCGCCGTTAGCCCCTTGGGTGATAACGGGTCCAGCAGATAGACTTCCGAAAAGAGCGTCCGCCATCCAACCGTGATTCGGTAGCACTCCTTCCTGACGTCGTTGACCACCAAACTCCCGAGCCAGCTAAGTGCGTTAGGTTGGACTACGCCAGCACCTTTTCCGGAACGCGGGGGGGCTATGATAATTGCCGCCAGTTGCCTCGCAAGGACCAAATAGCGCCGCCCCCAGCGGCCGAGGATGATGCCGGCCTCGCCGAATAAACCAGCATTGACGACCTCGCACAGCGTGGCAAAGCGGGAGTCTCCGTGCAACGAACGATTGACCGGGCGCACCAGGTAGAATACGCCCGCAGCGGCCGGGATCGCGCCGGCTATCAAGCAGCCAATGAGCCAGTTTCGGGTGTAGGGATCGTGCCCATACTGCTGCCAGTAGTGCAGCACGGTTAGCGGTGTGGCATCCGTAGGCGGGAGCACAGGATTGGCAAGCCTCACCAGAAACAGGTAGCTCGCCAGGTATAGGGTCAACATGCATCCGGCCAGCAGCAACCCGCTGAATGCCGTTGCCTTGTAACGCGGGCTGTCTATCGGTGTAATGAACATGGAATCCTCCTATCCAAGTTGGCGAGCGGCGAAAGCAGGGTCGTAGTACACCTCGGCTGCGATGCGTCGGCCGCAGGGTAGGCGGTCCATCTGCACAACGATGTCGATCAGCGCGTACAGGTTGTCTTTGATGTCGGCCAGGTCCAGGCTGGCGCCTTCAGCGCCGCCCTTGATCATCAGAGCCAAGCGGCGGAACGCGAGCTTGGCGCGTGTGGCATGGACCGTCGTGATCGTCCCTGGATGGCCGCTATTTAGTACGTTCTGAATGAAGAAGAAAGTCTCGTCGCCGCGCAGTTCGGCCAGCAACACCCGATCAGGACGCATGCGCAGCGTTGCTTCCAAAAGGTCACGCGGCTTCAACTTCGAAACCCCGGCGGCACCCTTCGGGTAAAACAAATTCACCTGGTTGTTGTGAGGAAGGCGCATTTCGGCCACATCCTCGACGGTGATGATCCGCTCGTTCAACGGGATCAGGGCGGCCAAGGCATTCCCCAATGTTGTTTTGCCTGATCCGGTCGCGCCCGACGATACGATGTTGCGGCGCCCTTCGACCGACGCCTTGAAGAACGCGATCCAATCACGCCGGCGAAACAGGTCCAGCATGTCGCGCTCGCTGTCAGGCAAAGCAGCCTCGATTCGTGCTCGTTCCTCCGGGTCCATAAGCAACGACTGCTCACAGCGCGTAGACGCAAAGGCACCGCTATCGATGATCTCGTGCATCGACATAACCTTGCCCATCGGCCGCCGCACAGTGAGCGATATTTTTCCGGTATCCGTCGCCGGCGGAATCGCGACTTGGACGCGCAGCCCGCCTGGCAGCTTTGCGCCGAGCAAGGGCCAATCTTCCTTTAAGTCTTGGTTGGCGAGATTCCGCAATAGCATTGTCAAGCCGTCGCACCACGGGTACGACAGTGCGGTGTCCAGGACCGTCTGCCACCCGCTGTTCCGCTCCAGCAGCACTTCGCCAGGTCGATTGATCACGATCTCGGTAATCGATTCGTCCACCAAATATGCGGCGATCGGCTCCAGCTGCAGATCCAAGGTCGAAACGTCCTCCTCTGTATTTGCGCTATCTCTCATGGTTTCTTCGTCCTTTCGAGCTGATACACGTCGCGGAAATCGAGGTCGCCGGCCAAAAAAATCAGCACCGGCGCGCCTGGGGGCCCGTCTATGGTTGGCTTGATGTCGATCGTGCTTCGCAGAACGTCGGACATGACCTGTTGCGGCCCAGTGATCGTCGGGAATGCGACGGTGGTGTTGTTGCTTCCGTCTCCCTGTTTGGTAGCGATCAGGTACGGGCCAATATCAGTTATGAGGCTTAGGGCGATAGCGCCGCCGAAGCGGTCCCAGAAGTGGCTATCCACATGGCCTGCAATGCCGGGACGGCCGAGGGCGTCCGCTGCGTCAGCAGTGAGAGGCACCAACACGTGCTGCGGTGTCTCGCACCGATCCCAGATAATGCCAATGCGGCGCTGCCCGTGGGTCACTACCCCGCCCTGCTTGCCCGTACACAGCGTGCCGCGGTCCATCAGCGATACCTTGTTGTCGGCGCTGGTGGCGTCCTCGCCTATAACGCATGTGACGAGGCCGGTGAGCGTCGTGTCCATCGCGGGCAGAACAGTACAGGGAATGGTTTTCCCACGAGTCATCATGAGCGTCGGATCGGGCAGCATAAAAGCGCGTGAAGCGGCAAAATTGGCCGGCTGCACGGCTCGGGCAGTGGCGGGCGGCGGGCCGGCGCTTGGTGGCGTGTCAAGCGCTGTTGTGCCCGTTTCTGCGGCGACCTCCGTGCCACCGGTCGATGCAGACGCTGGCGCACTCGGTACATGGCCGTCCAAGTTGAAACGTAAGTCACTTTTTAGCTGACGCTCGTGCACCAATTGCCCTATGCTTCTCACTGGGGGTTGCCCACCCGGCGAGGCAACGCCAGCTGGAAGCGCCCCACTTACCCGCTGCAAGGGAGGCAACTTGTCGGCGCTGCCCGTAGCCGTAGCCGGAGCCCTGACAGGCACAGGGTCGGGCATGGTCAGTGGCGGCAGCGTGCTGGTCGTCAATGTGCGTGTGGCATCCTTGGTTGGCGCCTTGCTTTGCTGATAGTTGTTGATCATGCTCGCGTAATACTTGTATAGCCCAAGCGCCGTCACCGCGCAGAGGGCGCATATCACGGCCCAATTGATGATCTTGTTTTGCTGCGTAAGGCCTTTGTTGACCGAGGAAAGATCACGCTCGCCCTCGATGCTATTGTCGTCTTCGGGATCTGGCACCCTACGGCCGTGCTTGAACGGATTCATTTGCCGGCTCCTTTCATAATGCGTTGTACATATGGCGAAGCCGTGTTGGTAGCCGGCCGCGCCGCATTCTGGTCAAAGCCCTCGTTGAACACGCATGCCACCTGGTTGCCAATGCGTAGTACGAACTTGCGCCGCACGCCTGACAGCTGCATGACGTCGTCCTTGACGCTGGGGTTCTCGATCTGCTCCAGCACATCGCCGTCGCCTCGTCCGGCATAAATGGCTGGGATGCTGGACCTGGCGCGAAAGCGCAGGAACGTGGTTCTGCCATCGTCCCATGCCTCGATCGGCGCCAGGTCGCTCGATCCCTGGACCGTGTAGCGGCGATTCCCGACCGGTGACCCGGCGTCGAGCAAGCCACGCATCTGCTCGAACTCGGAGGCGGCGGCGGCGGCGGCGCGCTGCGCGACCGGGTATCGAAAAAACACCGTCATGAAACCGATCTGGGCCTGCCCTTTCCTTGCTAACTTCAGGTCGAAGGTATAAGTCCGCTTGTTCGTGACGACATGGATATTGGAGTCCGGCAGATCCGCCGAAGGCTTGATGAACAGACCGTTACGATCACGCTTGGTGGCTACACCCCACGCGTTAGTGTCGCCGCCTGTCATGTCCACAACCTTCTCATCCTCATCAAGCACGATATGCGTCTCCATCCCGTAACGGGCATAAATAGTGACAACGTCATACGGGTCATAGGTGGCAAAGCGAATGCGCGCGTCCTTTTTCCCGGCTTCTGGAATTTGCGCACCGTGAGCATTGGCTCCCAACGCAAGCGCGGCCAAGACAGATAGGAGGCGGCGGCTCATGGGGACACCTGTTGTGCATTACCAGGAGCAACCAAGGCCATGGGCGAGGGCTGCTGCTGAGCGGCCTGGCGCCCCCGGCCAACGGCCGGCGCTGGTTTTACTACGCTAAGGTCACGGTCGGCGGTGTAATCGGTGATTTCCATGCCAAGGTCGTTGATGCGGCGATCACGCTCATTCGTGGGCTGATTCACCCAATGGAAGGAAAGATTGGCAACCCAGCTCGTTGGCGAACCGTCCTCTACATCGTTAAGCATTTCCGTCCTGGTGAAGCTGGCACGGCCGCCGATCGGCGCGCCCAAACCATTGCGCAGCACCGTGATTGCACCGACCTTGACGCGCACCCTACGTTCCCTCTTGTACTTGTTCGGAGGGGAGTCCAAGTTGGACTTGTCCCACTTTTGCGCCCACTGGGTCTGCAGCTGGGGACTCATGAACGCGGCGCAGGTGTAGTAGTGCGTATCGGCCTGCTCGTAGCTGTAGCCTTCGCAATTGGTCACAAACGTGTCGATGTTGCGCCGGATCGTCGCCTCTTCCGGCGAGATCTGGAACTCAGCCAGGGAAAGCAGGGGCTGCACCACACCGCCGGCCTTGTCCACCACCAGTACCTCGGGCGGTGGCGCCGGGCGCATAGCGGTTGCGACGGCGCCGCCAGCCACGGCAAAAGCCACCAGTGCCAGGCCGCCGAACGCAGCTGTGACACGCCATGCCAGCTGGCGTGAATTCTCTTTCTCGAGGGCGCGGCGGTCAGATTCCTCGGCCGCGAGGTCGAGAAGCTGCTGCACGTTCGCGTGCCCCTCGATCAACTCGCGTACAGCGGCCAACTCCTGCGTCAACTCGTCGGTGTGGAGCTGCTTTTTCATCGCATGTTCCTTACGCGGCCGTGCCGCAGCTTGGGTGAAACACTTCCGCCCGGGCCGGCGCATTGATAGGCCGGCGGTCCTTGCCGTCGCAAGTCGGGGTGGTGGTGCTTGCGCACCCGGTCAGCGCGCTGGACAGAACAAGCAAAATCAGAAGTCTGCGCATGGTGTGCCTCATGATTTGGAGGGAATAGATAGCGGGTTTGCCTTGACCGGCCTGGACTTGGTGTATGCAAGCCGCGACGGTTTGCTTGGGCGGATGGTGTTGCGCTTTCTGCCTTGATAGAGATTCCACGCGCCGCGGCCAATCTTTTTCCCTGCGCGGCCGGTTTGCCTGCCGAGCTGCTTACCGAGCTTAAAGCCGCGTCCCACAAGCAGACCTGTGATAAAACGTCCCATGCCGAACGAGGACAGAGAAACGCCACCGGCTAGGCCAGCGGCGACACTGAGTATCGAAGCCATGGCCAGCAGAGAAACAATGCCCATCGCAAAAAATGGGAAAACCTGTGCAACCTCGGTGGTTGCCGTGATGGCGGTCGCTCCGGCGGCTGCCTTCGAGAATAGCTTCATGACCAGCAGATTGACCATTACGACCAATACTGGAATAAGGAAGCAGTTCGCCAACTGGCGGAGCCAGGAATTGAAAAAGCCGGCGGTTGCCTGGAACAGCAGCCCAAGGAAAAATATCGCACCCAGACCAATCAGCAGCGTCATGACTACCTTTGACAGCGCCATTAGGAAAAAGCCATAGGCGGTTACGAAGATGGTCATGGCCCACACAGCGAGTGCGACGAAATACATACCGGGGTCACCATCGAGAATTCCGGCTTTCGACCAGAAGCGCGCGCCGACGTCGAAGCCTTGCTGCAGCATTGCATCCAGCCCGCTGACGACGCCGGCGGCACCGTTCGACCTGGCCAATCCAGCGATGAGTTCATCGGGCCCTCGCAGAAAAGTATTCGTGATAAGAATGTTGTAGTTGGCGAGGCTGAAACCGATCCCAAACACGACGCTGACAATGACCACTCGATGAATAAAGTCATTGGCCGGCTCGCGGATCACTCCGCGAAAGTGAGCGAATCCCCACAACGCAACGTATAGACCGAGCATCGAGAATGCGAACGGCCCAACTACCTGCGCGACCGCAGCTATGTTCTCACCGACGTAGCTCTCGCAAATGGCGTTGATGTACTGGAGGCTGTCCGTATAGAAGGTCTGCGCAGGCATGGCTGTCTCCGTTAGGGAACGAAGCGTGGCATGCCTGCTAAGGTCCCGGCGGCAGCGATGCGGTCCGCACGGCGCACGTTGATGCAATTGGAGTCCTGCCCCAGCCGGCCTGGATCGTTGCTGCAGATCGCGTTGATCTTCTTACGCAAATCGGGTTGAGCAAGGAATTCGTCCACGCTGTATACGCGCTGCGCTGGCACAATTGCCGTCGGCTCGACCTTGAAGCACCCGGCTAGGACCAGCGGCAGAAGTAGCGTCGAAATAAAACGGTTCATGATGTTTTTCTCCCGAAAATGGACGTGGAGCTGTTCAGTTTTGCGACGACATGTTGTAGTTCGGGATTTGCGTCCCTGACGAGGCCGCGCGCATCTGGTTAATCATCAAGCGCTGCGCCCGATCTTGTGCAGCCGCGCCGTTGGCGGCAGCTTCAAGCTGGTTCTGGTCCTGAAGCAGTGCCGCGTGCTCGATTGCGATCCGGTTAGCAAGGTCGTAGGCCGCCTTCGGGTCCTTGGTCGCGGCCAAGGTCGCGGTCATAGTCTGCAGGCGCGATTGGCGCATCGCCGCATCATTAAAAGCCGTCTGCGCCATCGCCTGGTTCGCAGCTGACAGGTTCTGCGCCTGCGATAGAAAATGTTGAAGTTGCTGCGACATGAAGGATGCCTGGTCAGGCGTGAGCACAGCCTGCACGCTGCGTATTTGCTGAGCGAGCGCTGAAAGGTTGGTCATCGACTGCGCCCAATCAGCCGGCATGGAAGGGCCCAATGACGGTAGCAGCGTTGCCATCCCGCGATCGCCAGTCATGCTCTTGAGTTGGCTGTTCATGTTGTCGATCTGGGCGCGCATCTGGTTGTACTGCTGCGTCCACGCCTGCACTTGCTTGACGGCCTGGCCAAAGTTGCTGACATCGAACACTGGGTAACCGGTCGCCTGCGCCTGGAGCGATGCGGCTGCGAGCGAGACGGAAGCGATAAAGGTGCGAATTTTCATGCTGATCTCCTTTGGTCGTTGAAATGAGACACCCAGGCGTCCGGGTCTTCCCCGTGTTGCTCGATGAGCCGGTCCATGAGTTCAAGGTTAGAAGTGCGAGCTGACAACACGGCCAAGTCATCGTCCATGCCGGCGAGCGGCAACTTGAGCACTACCGAATGCCGGCCCTGCTTGAGCAAAAACATGCCTGAGCCTTCGGGCAAATCGGTCTTGATGAGGTTGGTCTCGCGCTTCGACAGGCCGAGGCCCTCGCGATGTTCCTTAACGCTCGCACCAGGATTCGGAAACAAGAACATCGTGGCCACCTGCTCGATCAGCGTACGGGCGAGCGGATGATCGAGAGCATCGCTGGGAGATTGTGAGTCGAGCACAACGAATCCATTTTTCTTCCGTAGCGTTTTCAGCAAGTCTTTGAGGAACTTGGCAAACTGCTGGTCGCCCATCGATTTCCAGAACTCCGAAAAAAACACGGCCACTCGGCGACCATCGACCAACTTCTCTGTCAGATAAAACAGGTGCTGCGTCATTGGCCCGCGAAGCTCCGCATCGTCGATAAAAGCAGTGGTGTCAAAAACGGTAGTCTTCACGGACCCCAGTTCACCTGCAATGGTCGCCGCCGGGTTGTCAAAAACCCACGCCAGCGAGCCATCCTCACGTCCCTCTTCGCGTGCGTAGCACCAACGTGCCAAGCGCTCGTAGAGATCGCCTTTGGGCAGGAAGTCGAGCACCCGACCAAGCCGGCGCGTGTGCCCCGGCTTGCTCAGCACCTGCGCGATCGCTTTGTCGAGATCCTTTTCTTCCTGTACCGTCAGCGGTTTGGTGTCGACCTCCATTCCCGTCTCTGTCACAACCGGGCGTCGCACCATCTTGCGAACCAGCAGTTGTATGTGGCGGACGTTCGCCGCCACATCGGCATCGAGTGCGAGTGGCGCCAGACCGGTTGGCTCGTTCAGGCGCAGCCGGTACACCTTGCCGCGTAGGCGGCGGACGACGATTTCGGTGTCGCGGTCCTTCGAATACAGGACGGAAGTGAGGCCAAATTTCTGAAGCATTGTCAGCAGGAAGCTCACTGCTGCTGTCTTCCCGGAGCCGTTTGGCCCGAGCAGCAGGGTATGGGCAACGTCTTTCTTGTTGCCGCCATTAGGTACTTGGGGATCCGACGCATGCAAACTGAGGTAATGAGGCGTACCGGCTGCTGTCACCAGCATCGTCAACGCATCGCCCCAATGGTTGCCGGAACGGCGCCCGATAGGAAAGTTATGCAGCGGAACAAAGCCGCACATGTTGCGACTGTTGATCGGCGATAGCCGCGGGCGCATGCTGAAGTTACCAGGCAGTTGTGCCCAAAAGGCCGCTTCCGCAACCAGATCCTCACGCGCTGGTTTGATCCCCGCGTCGATCAGGACTCTTCGCGCGTCGGCCACGTTTAGTTTCAACTCTTCCAAATCGTCCGCTTTTACAAAGACGCTGTAATGGTGCGCGCCCATGACAGACTTTCGCGCTGCCAGGTCGTCGGCAAGATCAGGAATTTCAGCGATCTGCGATTGGGCTGCGTCGCCGACGTTCGCCATGCGCTGGCCCTTTACTTGCATGCTGATCAGCGCTGCATCCCGCGAGTGAAACTGGAACGACTGTGTAACAACCAGCTCAAATGGGAGAGAAAGCAAGTTATCGAGGAACGTCGGATCGGTTTCCGATGGGTAGACCTCGATGCCCAGCATTGCCCCGTAAAGGCTAATCTCGGCACCGCGCACTTCGATTGTCTCATTACCAAAGATCGGGCGGACACCGCCGATCATGTGCTTCATTGGAATCGGCGCGTAGGGAACGCGCTCCCACTTCCCCGTGATAAGGTAGTTGAAGAACTCAGCAGGCGCCGAGAACAGCACGCCGTTACGCTCGTACAATTCGAGCCGCGTGGCCTCGTAATACCCCATCGCTGCGACCAGATCGGTGATGAGCTGATCTAGTTCCTCGACCTGCTTTTCGCGCGCCCGCTTGATTTCCACGGGGCTGCGCGAACTGAACAGCGAACCCAGAACACTCTCCGTCCTGCTGCCGTGCGGTCGCAAGATTACGGTGACATACAGCTCATTTGCCATGAGCCGTTCGGCAGCAACCTGCGCTTTATAGCGTTCATTGAACTCGCTTGCGTAGCCTGGAGGAAAATCGGATTCCGGGTATTCGTCCTCCTCACGCTTAACAATGTGCTGCCAGATTGAAATCCGAGGATCGGCGATACTCATCACGATCCGGTTGAGGCGATTGTGCCGATTTCCGATGTCCGCATCATCCGCGCATTCGAAAGCAGCGCCGGCTACACGCAGGACACATAGGTGCTCGCCTGCGGTGGTGTCGACAATGCTGCGCGAGATATGGCCGATGTAAGGCACATGTTGAGCCAGCGCCGTTTCACGCTCGGCGGCGTGCTGTCTTCTCTCGAAAATATTCATAAAAGCCTCTCCCGTTTCAAGCGACGTTTGATGCGCCACTTAGCGAAAGATCCTGGACGCGCCCTGAAGCTCATTGGGCTGTAGGAAGATGCGGACCAATACCAGTGCGAAGTGATCAGCGTTCCCAGCGTCGTACGTGCCCACAAGGCCAACAATTCGAAAGTTCGAGGATCTTTCAAAGTGATCAGGTAGCAAATGCCGTGGACAGGGATACACATCAAAAGCCATAGCAAATTGTTGGTAAGGGACAAGGCTTCAACCGCAACCAGCAAATTGAGAATGACCGCCCCGTACGGAACACCCATCACGGTCGACGGCCGGGTGAGTCCGACCGCGAGCGTATCGACTTCAACGCCGTCGTCGTCCATGTCAGACACTCAGCCAACCACGGAACATCGTGACAACCTGATCACGGCCGAAGAACAGTGCGGTGCCACATAGCGCCCCTAAAAACCAAGCCCAGTTGACCCTTCCTGTAAAACATGCAATGCCGACAGCGGCGCATGCAAGCGGGACCAGCGGCGTAATTAGCTGCACGAACCAGTTTGTGGCCTGACTTCCTGCCCCTGTGAACTGGGCGAATGCGGGGGATACCTGCAGCACACACAGTGCGGCAACGGTCGTTATAGTCAATGCGCGAGTAGCGGCGTTTTTCATGGTAATGCCCTCTTGGCGGTGAGTGATGAATCGACGATTACTGCGGGGTCCGCGGAGCGGTTGTACGGATTCCAGTAAGCACTCGGACCGTTTGGAGTTCGCAGGACTGAATTGCCCGGGCGCTGCACCCTGGAGACCACACGCTGGGATTCTTGCGGTACCTGCTGCGATCTGGCGACCCTGGCCAACTCGCGCTGTAACGACTCAACGTTGTCGAGGTGACGGTGCACGTTTGCCGCACGCTCTGTCGCGGGAATGGCAGCCGACGCCGCCTCGGCCTTGGCAAGCTCATGGCGCTCGGCCTGTAGTTCGGTCTCGAGGATGTGACGACGATCAGCATCGCGCGCCCTCTGCGTGGCGGGGTCAACTATCGGGTAAGAAGCGGAAGTCTGCGCATACGACAACTGCGTTTGCGCACACGACAGTAAACCGACAAGCACAAAATTAATATCGATGCGTTGCATAGTATTAACTGCTCATTTTATTTATTTCGCCTGTGGGAATAGAATTTTCATATCAAATTGCAGCGCATTAATTCATTACCAAGCGAAACTCTCTAAAATTTATTTGTGTCAAGTCAATCTTCCAATGCGCATTTCTATATTAAGTTTGCATTAACTTAATACCTTGATATAGGTCACATTTTGAGTGTTGACTTAACTCCCAGGTTGGCTAAAGTAGGGCTGAGTGATCGGGCGAATCGAGAAGGAATGACGATGGGAATTAAAAAGCGGCTCACTGCCAGTGAGTTCGAGGAAATCCGTCCGCACTTGGAAAAACGCAAATTTGAGCGTAAAAACATTCGCGCGATAAAACGCGTTTTGGTGGACAACATAATGCAGAAGGAAATTGTTGCAGAGCTGAATTTGACGAAAGAGGCCGTCAGCTCATTAATAAGTCGGGCGTGGAAAATTCATTTGCAATACGGGAGCAGGCCACCGGGTTGGCGGAAAGTTGAAGTAATTTTGCCGCCGGAATATGCGGAGGTGGTTGAGGACTTGGCAGTCCTTGTTCAGAACAGGGCAAAAAGATGAAAAACTTCGCTGCCATTAGCCAGAAAGGTGGCGTCGGCAAAACCAATACTAACTGCAACTTCGCTCACTTTTTGTTAAAGCTTGGAAACCGGACGCTTATCGTCAACGGTGACGAACAGGAGGATACGAACGACTACATGGCTCAGTACGAACTGAGCGGTGTCCAAACTCACCAGCTATTCGGAGCTGAATCACTTAACCTGCCCCCCAATATCGGCCCACTTACGCTAATTGCATCGCAACGAGAAACGCTGCGTGAGCTTGAAGAGTCGAACTTCGATGACGTCGAGTTGGTAAATAATCTTCGCGCGCGCCTGACCGAGTTGGCTCCGCATTTCGATTACGCTGTGTTTGACACCGCGGGAGCGAACAGCCGAATCGCCAATGCATTCCTTATCGCCAGTAATTTCGTGACCGTGCCGACGAAGATTGATGAACACAGTATCAGAGAGGCAGTGGAAACAATTGGTCGTATCGGTGGCATTAAGGCCCATCCCGACCGAACGCTGAGGAATGAGCACCTGACCTTCCTCGGCCTGTTGGTCAACGAGTATGACCCGCGCCATCCGTGGCAGGTGAAGCAATTTAGTAAGTTGCAGGAGCATTACGGGCATCTAATGGTCCCCTACCCCATTACCGATCGGCAGGCTTATCGCGAGGCGGTGAGCGCAAGGGTGCCAGTCTGGCGCCTAAGGGATGATGAGGGATCGCACATCAAGACATCTGCCAGAGAAGCCGGCAAAGAAATACTCACGGTCTTTGCACACTTTATGAAGTACATGGATGCGCAAGAGGTGAGTCAATGAGGGCGCTGACGGGATTGAAGCAGGCTGGGAAGGCTCTCCAGGTCACGCAACAGGAGGTCCTTGCCAGGCCCAACGAAATGCCGCTTAATAAGATAATGCGGGACCCGGACAATCTGCGGGCACCGCTACACTTGCGCGAGCCGGTGGATCAACAGAAGCAACGCGAACTTAACGCGAATATCAAGAAGCGTGGTGTGAAGTCGCCAATTTCATTGCGGCCGCATCCGACGATTCCTGACATGTGGATCATTAACCATGGGCACTGCAGGTACGATGGCGCGGAAGCAGCAGGGTTTGCTGCCATTCCCTATTTCGTTGACCCGAACTTCGACAGTTACGATCAAGTGGGTGAAAATCTGCACCGCTCTGATCTGTCTCCCTGGGCGATTGCGGAATTTATCAAGCGCAAATTGGAAGACAAGCAATCCAAGGCGCAAATTGCCGATGGTCTAGGGAAGGAAAGCGAAAGCTACGTCACCGAGCATTTGGCCCTCATTGATGCACCGGAGTGTTTGCATCAGGCACATCGGAGCGGCGTGCGATCGGTGCGTACTCTGTACGACTTGCGGCGCGCCTACGATGAATTTCCCGAACAGGTCGAAGCTTGGTGCAGTGCTGGCCCGAAAATTACGCGCGATACCATCAAGCAGCTGCTGCAGATCCAGCGGACTTTGCGTGACCAGGTAACAGCAGGCGGTTCCGGAGCCCAAGTGCGTCCAGAACCGACTGTGCCCGAACTTCGTCATGACGAAAAACGCGACCCGCCGAAATCACCGGCCACATCGCGTTTGCGGCCAAAAGCCCCCGAACAGGTATTTCGTCATGACGAAAAATCGATGCTGGAGGTCCCACTAAAAGAAGTTCTTCATGAGGGAAAAGAAGCGCCAACGTCCGAGCATCATCAATTGGGCGAAAGTTCGTCGAGCAAGCAAAAATTTGGCGCTGGGGTGTTAGCGCTATACAGAGGTCTTCCAGCACAAGTCGAACCGAGCACAACGGTGAAAATTCTCGTTGAGGGTCACAGCGGGCTGTTGGAAGTACCGTTGTCGGAACTGGTGTTTACCGTATTGGGCAGGACAGGTCCGCTGAAAGGCTCGGCAAGCTAGACAAACATGAAGGGTGTGTACATGAACGGCCGTGGACAACGAATCGCGCGATACATCAGCAAGTGCATCATAAGTACCGTCCAATTCGCGATTTACGTGCTTCTGCTACTGCTTGGCCCGGTACTCCAGACGGTCGCAAACCTTGCGATCGGCATCGGACTCTTGGTCTTCCTCTTCTGCCTCATCATCCGACCGGACATGGGCTTGCCCATGTGGGCAGGAGCTGGCCTTGCTGTCGCGGCGATGGCGGTCTCGGTGTTGTACGAAATCTTGCTAAGCCTAATTGCGCCGGGTTTCGTTGTGATCATTCGCGAAGTGTAAGCGGTGTGCGCCCGCAGTCCCAAAGGGACGAGGACCGATCCTTGATCTCGAAGAGATTAAGGATTTAAGACGACAGTCTATCCTGCCCAAGATCAAAACCGCAGGCAAACCAGAACCGTAGAATTTGAGCCAGCGGCCGACTGCTTCCAAATGACGGCCACGGCATCATTCTATGCGGAGCGGTCTATGCCCACCATTGGAGCTGCTGTCAGCGCAGCGACAAAAAGCGAGTTTGAATCTGTCGCGCGCGCGCGCGGCGCCACCTCGTCACGCCTGGCCGCCTCGATCATTGAGAATTTCTTGAAACTGGAAGCAGGCAAGAAGCCATTGCTTCTGACCGCACCGGACCTGCCGCTGCAGGTGATGGCAACCGCTCATTCAGGACCCGGTGCTGAAGTCCGAATCAAGCAAGTCTTTGTACGCCTTGAGCCCTATTACTACAATCAACTATGCCGGGTCGCCGCTGAGAAAGCCTGGTTCCCCGGAACCTATCTGGCCAATCTCTTGCACGCACATGTCGACCGACGTCCAGTCTTGTGCGAAGCAGAGATCCAGGCGGTGCGCCAAGTAGCCCGCCAGCTGGCAGACCTGGGCCGCAATATCAACCAGATCGCTCGGAAACTGAACGCCTCGCTGGAGCACGCACACCTAGTCACCTCCATGGACTTCAAAGTGATCAAGATGTTGCTTGAGTTAGAAACCAGCGTGGTCAAAGACCTAATGAATGCCAACATACGTGGTTGGGGTGTGAACGATGTCGAAATATGAAATCCTGCGTCCGGACCGACCTGGGCGCCGCTCTAGGATAAGCCGCCTCACTTTCTATCCTCAACTTGATGGACAACCTAATGAGCAGCGCAATAGTGAAAATGAGTCCGGAGCTCTGCGCGATTGGACAACCATCAAGGAACAGCTTCGCCGGACTGTCAACCGCGCACCTGAAGTTGTTATCACCGTACAGGGAAGTCGCACCGCCAAAAACGATGACAACGCCGCGATCGAGGGCGTGCTGCGCTACATGATGTATATCTCTCGCAATGGTCGGGTCCTAACGACCGACGAACACGATGCGACAATTGATGGTGTAGACGCTATCCGTGACACGCACGGCGCATGGAATCTCGACATGCAGCGTATGCGGAGCGGCAAGGGTGAAGTGCTCCACCCGACTTTCAACCTTATTTTTTCGATGCCGGCGAAGACCGATCCCGGGAAATTGCTGGATTCCGTTCAGGAATTTGCACGTACTCATTTCCCTGACCATCAGTACCTCTTGGCGCTGCACACGCCAGAAACTGAACCTGGGCGCAAGAAGGATAAGTCACCAGAGCACCCGCACGTTCATATAATTCTACGGGCGGAGAACGATAACGGCCAGCGCATCTATATTCGCAAGGGTGATTTGCGGGCGTGGCGCGCAGCCTTCGCCGGCCTGCTACGTGCTCGGGGAATCGAGGCCAACGCCACGTCCCGATCTGAACGAGGCAAGCCGCTCAAGACGCCGCGAAGCGCCGAATGGCATATCGAAAAGCGATACCAGGAGAGGATTGCCCGGGGCGAATCGGCAGAGCCGTCGAAGGCGAAGGCTGCACGACTACAGGAGGCTGCACAAGAACTGCAGGCGGGACATACACAGCCAAAGCCATGGGAGCTGGCGATGGCTGCGCGCCGGCGCGACGTGATGCGGTATCTGGCCGAAAGCGCGGCACGGTTGCACGAGGAAGGGGACACGGAGCTGGCATACCAGGTCTATCGTTTTCTGCGGGAACTCCCGCCTCTGGATTCCGAACGACGTCAGATGCAGCGCGCACTAATAGAGAAGGTTCAAAAACGTGTGCAAGAGCTTGGCCAGGAGAGGGACGAATAGGTCTAAAAGGTGTCATCCACGTCATTGCAATTAGGTCGCGAAGACCTGATTAGCCTCAATAGATACTAGGGCGAAAAGACCTATTATGTACTTAAGCCAAGCCGCAACGGTAAGGCACCCCGATAGGAGACGCCATGAAGCCGATGACCTACACCCTTCACCGGAATGTTCAGCCGGACGCGCCGTTATTCAGCATCCAAAACCTCAACCTGGCCCCAGATGGATGGCGGCCGTGCGTGGAAAAGATTGCTGACGGCTTCGTCGAAGTGATCGGAGAACACACGTATTGTCTGAACTGCGGTGCCGTGATCGAGGGTAAGCAAGGGCATCGCTTGGCCTGTATGACAATGGTCGCGCGGCGAATCTTGGCCAATGAACCGCTGCTCCATGCACGCCTACGGTCCACGGCTGCGGACGTCTACATGCGGCTTGATGCTGTTTTCCCTACCGCCAGAAATAGAACTGTCCCTAGCGAAGCCATGGCCCCCGGGTTACGGTTCCACGCTTCCTTGTAACGAATGGCTGACGTGCATATGGCCAAGCCGCCGGCAGGCGTGCCTTCGCGCCCCAGCCACACCAACACCACCAACGAACCGGCGGCATCTATATGGCTTAGGGATTGGGGTCAAACCTAATGACTTAACAGGAGAATACGATGAATCATCTAATCGCCGATCGCTTGCAAAAGCACACACGTAGTGTGGAATTTACGACCGCAGATCTGCAGACGATTTACGGCGTGCTTATGGATCGATACGAGCACCTCGATACAATATTGCGCTCCGTGCCGGCACCAACCGATAAAGATGCAGTCGCCATGGAGAAATCCGAAGTCGAAGGCGTCATCCGAAGAATGAGCAGCTGAACATGCTTAAGGCCTATCGGAAGCCCAAATAATGACCAATCCTGCACCCGAAAGTCTATACCTCTACACTGATCACGGATTCCAGGCCCCGACACCCGACGACGTCCGAGCGGTCGTTAAGATCCTTGATTTGACCGCCGACCAGGTGGCTGGGCTAGTCGGGGTGAAGGACGGCCGCGCAGTACGTCGTTGGCTCGCGCCGGCCACATCGAAAACCCATGCTCGGATCGATTACGCGACCTGGCGCCTATTACTACTCGAGTCCGGTCTTGTTCGATTGCAAAAACGCCGTCCGCAGAGCGACAAATCTTTGAGAAAAACTAAGAAGCCTAGGTCGAAACGACCTACCCTGGCGCTAGAGCGAACAATCGAGGAACCCAGCGATTAATACTGTTTTTCCGGAGTTTGGATCGCTCAATATTTGGAGAAATTCATGATCGAAGTGGAGATGAGGCGAATCGGGGAAGCAGCGCTTGATGAGTTGATAGATTATGCGGATAGTTGCAAGCACGGCTTGATTCGAGGCTCAGACACACCGGCGCTTGCCGCACCCCCGTTGGCCAGGCAAAATCCCCCACCGCTGGCCGGGTCAAAATCCCCCACTTCCTGACTGTTTAAGGCTGCCGTAGGCAGCCGGTCTTCGGAGAGCAATCCCGCTGGCAGGACGTAACCTTGCCCCTTCGACCATCGAAGGGGAGCATGGAGGGTGAACGTCTTGAAACCAAACAAACGCACCACAGTGGCCACGCTGCTGGCGACCGGCACCAGCCAGCACGAGATAGCGCGGCTGACCGGGGTGGACCGCAAAACCATCCGCCGTCTGGCGGGCATGACGGGGCCGGAACCAAATTCCCCCACCCTGGCCACCGGGTCGGCAGCGGCAAATTCCTCCATCCCGGCCACCGGCACCTCGGTTGAAATTCCCCCACCCCGGTCACCGGCTCCTGACACGGGGCCGCAGTCGCTATGCGAGCCGCACCGTGCCTTCATCGAGGCCCAACTGCGCCTGCGCCGCAACTACACGGCGATCTACCAGGACCTGGTCGATCAATTCGGCTTCAACGGCCGCTACAACAGCGTCAAGCGCTTCGCCGGCCGGCTGGTGCAGCGCGAGCCGGAGCAGTTCGACCGGCTCGAGTTCGCACCCGGCGAAGAGGCTCAGGTCGACTACGGCGAGGGCGCCCTGACGCGCATCCCCGGCAGCGACCGATACCGGCGGCCGCGCCTGTTCGTCATGACGCTGCGCTACTCGCGCCGCTGCTTCCGACGCGTGGTGTGGAACTCGTCAAAGGAGACCTGGGCCCAGCTGCACGAGCAGGCGTTCCGGTACTTCGGCGGCACCACGGCCTACGTGGTCCTCGACAACCTCAAGGAGGGCGTCATCAAGCCCGACCTGTACGAACCGGAACTGAACCCCGTCTACAGGGACATGCTGGCCTACTACGGCGTCGTCGCCGACCCGGCCAGGGTGCGTGATCCGAACCGGAAGGGCACGGTCGAGAACGCGATCCAGCATACCCAGAGCACTGCGCTCAAAGGGCGCCGCTTCGAGACCATCGAAGAGCAGAACGCCTTCCTGGAACAATGGGAAACCAAGTGGGCGGCGCCGCGCATCCACGGCAGTGCGAAGCGCCAGGTGGAAGCCATGTTCCAGGAAGAGCGCGTCCACCTCGGCGCGCTGCCGCTACAGGGCTTCAGCTACTTCACCGAATGCGAACGCACCGTCGCCGACGACACCTGCATCCGCATCGACCATAGCAGCTATGCGGCGCGGCCAGCGAAGATCGGCAGCCGGGTGCTGGTGCGCCTGTTCGATCGCCACGTCGAGCTTCGCGACCGCCACACCTTGGCCCTGCTGCGTACGCACCCACGCGCCCAGCGTCCTGGCAGCGTGCTGCTGCCGGACGACGAGCGACCCTTCAACCCTTCACGAGAGACGCGCCGCATCCTGGACCAGGCCGGCGACATCGGCGATGCCACGCTGGCGCTGTGCCAGCAATGGTTCGAGCACGAAGGTCGCGTGGGTCAGCGCAAGCTGCGCGGCGTGGTGGGCCTGGCCAAGCGCTTCCCGCGCCGCCTGATCGACCAGGCCTGCGCCCAAGCCTTGCAGGAGAACGTGCGGATCTACAAGTCGATCAAGATCCTCACCGAACGTCTGCTGGCGCGGGCGCTGGCCGAGATCGACGCGCCACTCCAGGCCGAATTGGACCTGGAGCAGCAGCACCCGCTGATCCGCGACAGCGAGGACTACGCCGACCTGTTCACCCGCGCGGCCACCGCCAGCGCCGCCATTGCACCGACCAAGGAAAACCCATGAGCATGACCATGAACGAAATCGAACGCGCCCTGCGCGAGCTGCGCCTGTCCGGCATCCGCGCCACCCTGGACACCCGCGTGCTGCAGGCCCAAGCCACCCAGGAACCCTTCCTCGACACCTTCTCGCTGATCCTGCAGGATGAGCTGGACCGGCGTCGCTCGCGCCTGATGGAGCGGCGCTACAAGCTAAGCGGACTCGATGAACGCATGTCGCTGGCCGACTTCGACTGGCGCTTCAACGCCAAGCTGCCACGGGCCGCGTGCTTCGAACTGCACACACTCAAGTTCGTCGCCGAGGGGCAGAATGCGCTGATCATCGGCAGGCCGGGTACGGGTAAGAGCCACATCGCCAAGGCGGTGGCCTACCAGGCCACGCTGCAGGGGCACAATGTGCGCTACCTGGAGGCCGATGGGGCCTTCGCCGCCTACGCGCTGGGAAGCGATGCCGAACAGCGGCAGCAGCTGCGCGCCCTGGTCGACGCCGACTTGCTGGTCCTCGATGACCTGTTCCTGGCACGCCGCATCAGCGACAAGGCCGGCGAGCTGCTGCAAACGCTGGTGCACCAGCGCTACAAGCTCAAACGCAGCATCGTGGTGACTTCCAACCGGGTCGTGCAGGACTGGGGCAAGTACCTCGGCGACAACACCATGGCCACCACCATCCTGGACCGGCTCATGCACCGGGCACACGTCCTGGAGTTCGAGGGGAAAAGCTACCGGCTGAAGGAGGCGGCCTCACGGCTCACACGCTTGACGTCTACCGACGTCAAGCAGGACTGACAAGGCCGGCGGCGGGAACATGGACTACAATCCGGACTGTCCTGCCTGGGGGAGTTTGACCTGGCCAAAGGTGGGGGAATTTAACCTGGCCAACGGGGTGGCTGGTTGTTACCGAATATTTAGAATCGAACTTATGCATGTATGCGAGACCCTGACCCTTCCTGCCCGTCCTATCGCGTCAATCCAGGTCGTCGTCCAGCAAAAAAAATCCCGTGCGGAGTTGCCCACATATTGCGACATGGCGTAGCCAGCGGAGCTTCCCAGCACGACACCGACCCCAAACGGAATTGCCTTGATCGTGGCCGATTTGGTGAAGGCAATGCCGACCTTACTGAACAGTTGCTTGATGAAGACCAGCGCGGAACCTTTCAGATACTGGTTTACCATTTTGACGCCGGCCTTCGACGCGATCTTTGTCCCTCCTGCCACTCCTGCTTTCTCAAGGCTGCCGCATAAAGCGATAATGAACGACATGTGCTTGGCATCTTCGTTGGCCAAGTTGTCTTTCAATGCCATCGCAAGGCACATCGTCATATCGATCTGGAACTTCATGCTCAAAGAAATGTCTGCGAGTCCGCCACCCACCATGCTGATCGCCGTGCCTACACCTGGTATGACACCAGCGAGCGAGGTAACGCCGCCCGATGTCGCCGCCAGCTTCGAGTAACGCTTGATGATCTTGTTGGCAACCAGCTTTTTGATCTTGTCGTCGCTGGCGTCAGAATGTTTGGCCCGCGCCTGGGCTTCGTATTGGGACACAATTGCGCGTGCATCCTCGGGTGTGATGGCAATCGTCTCCACGACTTTCATGATTGTCGAACCCGCCGTCTTGCTATCTTCTGTTGCCTTGCCATGTGCCATAGATTGTTCCGTTCTATCGTTGTCGTATCCGGATTGAAGTTTCGTTGACGAGCATCAGCGATCGGAATCGCGCCAAACTCGAGACGCGACTCGGCGTTCAAATAGTGAAGAGCCTGTCCGCGACCTTGGCGTTTGAAATAACGCCGCATGCCATCACGCCGACGTATGTCGCTCTCGCCTTCGAGGCAGCTACTGACGATTGCGGTCAGCTCGAGCGCTCCAGGTTAGGGTGCGGTTTGTTCCCTGTTAGGCCAGGACGCATTGCCATACCATTGTTTCAAAGGAGAACGCAGCTCGTGCCTCGGCATAGGTGTAGCAGTGAAGCGCCCTGGTTGAACTTCGCGCTGCGGTCACGACGAAAAGCCGCCAATCCGCCTCGCGTTGTCCACAGCGTTCCTCGTTACGGGAAATGAAGAAGCGCGGTACCGGATAGTTGGTGCCTTTCACCTCCACCAGCAACTGACCATTATCCTTAGTCGCATGCAGGTCATACCCTCGGTTTTCCCGCTCGACCCGTTCAACTTTGTAACCCTCGGCGACGAGGCACGTTTCGGCATAATCAACCGCCGCATCTTCAGTTTCCTTACGAGCCTGTGGATTTGCGAAACCGCCGGCGACGATCTCGCCGTCAGTCGAATCGCATCGCTCAAGAAATAGAATTCCGCTAACACTACCTGGGTCGCGGGTGGCGCCGTAGTGGTCGATGTCCGCCATGTTTGTGCTGTAGTCGATTGCCCGGTACATTCCAGTGAAACTCCACACGTTCGTCTCGACCTTGATGTAGACGGGTACCGCGGCTTTTGACTGAGCGAAACGGTGGGCATTTGCCATGATCACTGGCCCTTTCCCGACGATAACCACTTCGGGGGCATCTGGATTTTTATCTGGATTTAGAGCGAGCCCTCTCACCTCATTATCCAATGTGCGGATATAGCCGTCGCCACCCGCGGTCAACCGGGCCAGCGTTGGGCCATCAATCAGATCTGGGAAATTTTTTGTCATAACTCGGAGCGGTTTTGAGGGGCCGAAATTAGGATGGTTTGAATCTCATAAGAATTTCTATGCGCAGGGCAACGCCGGCGATTGCGCAAGCTGGCTGCAGCGCTTCGCTACCTAGCCTGCGCGCGGCCACTTCGCGGACGGCGGGGGCGGACAACGGCGATTAGCAAGGCGAGCACCGTCAAACTGGCCGTTGTGGGCTCTGGCACAGGCGTGCTTAAGTCGGTGACAGAGATTACCTTTAACGCGTTGTCAGTGTATCGGTACCCCTCATTAAGTGTGTTGAACTGCTTTAGACGGTAGTCTTCATAAAGACGAGTTGTGCCTAGTGCGACGTCGTTACCCACAAATGATCTCAAGAAGTCTAATGTCGAAAGCGGCGTGAATCCATCTAGCGGAAGGGCGCGATCCAGCACTATCTGGAGGTGGTACGAATTTGCTTGTCCTGAGTATGGGAAAGATGAGTTCAGAAACTGATCGAATCCGAATCCTTGCGATGCGTACCCAGGACCGTACAGTGGATGTACCGGTACGGCGTTCACGATACCTGTTTCGCCAATGGTGAAAGAATTATAAAAAATCGGTTGAGGATAAGGCGGGACGACGATGGCTCCAAAAGGAATTTTCGATGACACCGGTGTAGTAATCCAGGGGGCGTCAAAGTTTGAATACGGACCGTACTGGTCGCTATCACTGATGAGATTTTTTGTGTCGTCGAAGGTGATCGAAAAACGGCCGCTTACTGGGTCGATAATTGATGTCGTTAAATCGACCAAGTTATACGCTTGCGTCACTGTCGTTTCAAACTCGACCCTTATCTGAGAGGCGGCTGCCGCACTCGCTACGACGGAAAGTGTTATGGCGACTATCAATTTTTTCATAATTACCCTTAGCTCGCAAAGCTGTCGCAACTGACAGCAAACCGCGTAATTGCCTATTTTATATCATTTTATCTGTGGAATGATGCGCTTGAAAATTATTTTCGGTATTGGCGCTGAGCCAGACTGTGTGCGAATATGCACAAATAATCGGGAAGCGACAAGTATAACCAATCTTTACGAATATGACTTACCATGAGCATCATGTCCGATGTTCTCGACGACACCTGCGTAACCTAAGGTGAAGCTCCGCGCGGGAGTCTGGTAGCAGCTAGCTTCCTCTTCCTCAGATTGTCATTATCGAAGTTTGCGATTACCGCTCTGCCCGATCTCGCAAGCAACTGGATGCGTCGAGTTGATGATTTCTTCGATGGCAGCGAGCTGGTAAATGTGAGTGCTACTTTGAGTGGTGGAATACGCATTAATGCGATAGCACAACCATCTCCTCGCGCTGGCTCGAGCCACGTCTAAAGTTGAACGCATGCAGCGCGGCTGCGGGATAGCGAAGCGTTCGGCCCTCCCATTTGTCGAACTTCAAGCAAACTGAACATATATGGATTAGCTGCGTTGATCGATTGTCTATGCACAATGCGTACTAGCCGTGGCGGTCTCATCTTAGAGCCATTGATACTGTGTCCACGCGTTGCCGATTTCATTTGCCGCAACGCCAAATGAAATTGAGCTTTGAGGTAGATAATGGCCTACTTAAGTGCCACCGAACTTGCGAGCCTGGTTGGATGCCGACCCAACAGCTATGCATGCATGCGAAGATGGCTAACCAGAAACAGTTGGCCTTTTGTGGTCAACCTGCGGGGGTTTCCAAACGTCAGCCGCCTCTACCATGACGCAAGAATGACCGGCGCATCAAAACCGGATTCGCTGTATACCTCTGAAGACGAACCCGATTTCAGCATGTTTCCTCAATGATCGGTCGACGAAAATCGCCAGATGGATTGCCTTTTCGACTTTACGTGCGAGTAGGCAAATTTAAACTGAGCTACAGCTACAAGCTCCCCGATGGGAAGTATGCTTTCCGCTTAGTCGCGCCCACTGGGGACAACGACGCGATCGCCAAAATTAGAGCAGAAGCAATCGAGCGCGCTAACGTTCTCAACGGCGTGACCATCGACGCACGTGGTGAGACGGACCAACTTTTCCACCGCTACTTCGCTTGGCAGCGTTC
>JACXTT010001033.1_pt1 | contig 47532 bp, 44 predicted proteins | sample 9270951 | NCBI WGS metagenome assembly JACXTT01 (sample SAMN15532306, study PRJNA645909) | rock metagenome | isolation source: weathered quartz diorite | place: Puerto Rico | collected 2017-06-21 | reverse complement strand
GGCATGAGCATGCGCGATGCCGGTATTCTCGACGGCGACCTGCTCGCCGTGCACCGCACGCGCGAGGCACGCTCGGGCCAGATCGTGGTGGCGCGCTTGCACGACGAGGTCACGGTGAAGCGCCTGCGCCGCCGCGGCAACACCGTCGAGCTGCTCCCTGAAAATCCCGAGTTCAAAACTATCCTCGTCGATCTGCGCGAAGACGATTTTGCAATCGAAGGCCTCGGCGTCGGCGTGATCCGCAGGCCTCTTTGACGCTCGCTTTCCCGGCTGCGATCCATGGCGAGCATGCCTATCTCTTTCGCCGCCCTGCTCGATCGCCCCGACATCTGGCGCGGCCAGGCCTTGAGCCGGACTGGCGCGCCGACCCTTCCCTGCGGATTCCCTGGGCTTGACGCCGAGCTTCCCGGCGGAGGCTGGCCTGCCGGAGCGCTGACCGAGATCCTGCCTGCGCACGAAGGCATCGGCGAGCTGCGCCTGCTTGGACCTGCGCTTGCCGGACTGTCCGGGCGCGGATTGCGGCTCGTCTGGATCGCACCGCCTCACCTGCCCTATGCGCCGGCGCTCGCCGCGGCGGGAATCGATATCGCGAACCTCGTCATCGTGCGCATTGCCTCGCCGAAAGAAACGCTCTGGGCAACCGAGCAGGCGCTTGCCTCGAACGCCTGCGGCGCGGTGCTCGCCTGGCCTCGAGGCGCGAAATACGCGGAGCTGAGGCGCCTGCAAATCGCGGCCGAAGGCGGTCGCGCGCCTGCTTTTCTGTTCCGGGTCCCGGAGGCTGCCAGCGAGTCTTCTCCAGCCCCACTGCGGATCGCGCTCGGCACGAGCGACGGCGGCCTTGCGGTACGCGTGCTCAAGCGCCGCGGTGCCCCCCTCGCCCGCCCTATCCTGCTGCCGGCGATGCCGCCCGCCGTGCGCAGCAAAAACCGTCATGTGGATCGCCATCCGGCTGCCGCAGCTGCCGCTCGAGATTTTTCTGCGCGGCTCGTCCACACCTGAGCCTTTCGCGGTCGAAGAGCGGCACTGCGTTTTCGCCTGCGACCGCAAGGCATTCGCGCGCGGCGTTCGCGCCGGAATGACCGCAGCCGCGGCGCTCGCTCTCGCGCCGCGGCTGCGGATTGCGCCGCGCGACCCCGCGACGGAAACCGAAGCGCTGCTCGGCGTGGCCGGGTGGGCGGCGCAATTCACACCGGGCGTGGCGCTCGAATTTCCCGATGGCGTGCTGCTCGAAATCTCGGGCAGCCTGAAGCTCTTCGGCGGCCTGGAACCGCTTCTCGAGCGCCTGCGCCAGGGGTTGGCAGGAATGGGCTGGAGCTCTGCGCTCGCGGGCGCCCCCACGCCGCGAGCGGCTTTCTGGCTCGCCTGGGCCGGAAAGCAGAAATTCATCGGCGAGAGCGCTGAACTCGAGTCGGTGCTGGCCGCACTACCGCTGGAGGTTCTGCGCTGCAAGGATGAAACGCTGGCGGCGCTCGAGGCGATCGGCGTCCGCACGCTCGGCGAGCTGCGCGCGCTGCCGCGCGAAGGCGTGGCGCGGCGCTTCGGGCAGGGACCGCTGGACGAGCTGGACCGCGCGCTCGGGCGGCTTCCCGATCCGCGGAATTTTTTCGTCCCGCCGGCCCGGTTCGTGGCGGCGATCGAGCTTTCCGCCGAAGTCACCCAAGCCGAGGCGCTGCTCTTCGCCGCGAGGCGGCTGATCGTCCAGCTCGCCGGGTTTCTCGCCGCGCGCTCGGGCGGCGTGCGGCGCTTCGTCCTCAGTCTCAGGCACCGCGACAAGGCCGCCACCGAAATTGCGATCGGCCTGGTCGCACCTTCCCGCGACGCCGCACACTTCACACTGCTCCTGCGCGAGCGGCTTTCGAACCTGACGCTTGTCGAACCCGTGCGCTCGATCGCGCTGGAGGCGGAGGACGTCGTGCCGCTTCCAGGACGCAACCTCGGGTTGCTGCTCGAGCAAGGCAAGCCGCCCGGCCAATGGGAGCACCTGGTCGAGCGGCTGCGGGCGCGTCTCGGCACCGAAGCGGTATGCGGCATCGCCAGCCGAGCCGAGCATCGCCCGGAGCGCGCCGGCGTGATCGCCGATGCCGGACAAAAGCAGCTGCAACTCGATTTCGGCGAGCGCCCGTTCTGGCTGCTGGAATCTCCGCGCCCGCTCGCAGAGATCGGGGCCGTGCCGCATCATGACGGGCCGCTCGAGCTGCTCGTCGGTCCGGAGCGCATCGAGTCCGGCTGGTGGGACGGCGACGACGTCGCCCGTGACTACTTCGTCGCCCGCATGCAGAACAAGGCGCTCGTGTGGATCTATCGCGAATGGCGCGGCGAAGGAGGATGGTATCTGCACGGCGTTTTCGCCTGAAGCCGTGTATTCCCCTCTCCCCGTCTACGCCGAGCTGCACTGCCTTTCCAACTTCACTTTCCTTCGCGGCGCTTCACATCCGGAAGAGCTGGTGAAGCGCGCCGCGGCGCTCGGCTACCGGGCGCTCGCGCTCACCGACGAGTGCTCGCTCGCCGGAGCCGTGCGGGCGCATGTCGCGGCGAAAGACATCGGCCTGCCTCTGGTCATCGGCTCGGAGATTCGTCTGCAAGACGGTCCCAGGCTGGTGCTGCTTGCAACCGACCGCGAAGGCTACGGCAATCTGTCCGATCTCATCACCCGCGGTCGGTGCAGGGCGAAGAAAGGCAGCTATTCGCTCTGTTGGGACGATCTGGACGGCGGACTGCCCGGCTGTCTCGTTCTTCTGGTTCCGCATGGAAAGCGCGATGCCGAGCATGCGCGGTGCGTCGCCGAGCGCTTCGCCGATCGTGCCTGGATTGCGGCGGAGCTGCTCCAGGGACCGGACGACCGCGCGCGTCTTGCCGGGTTGCGCGAGCTGGGCAAGATCTGCGGTCTCCCGCTAGTGGCGACAGGTGACGTGCACATGCACGTGCGCTCGCGAAAGGCGCTGCAGGACACGTTGACGGCGATCCGCCTGCGCACGACCTTGCGGGCCTGCGGCCACGCGCTTTACCCCAACGCCGAGCGGCACCTGCGGTTGCTCTCGCGTCTGGCGCGGATCTATCCGCCTGAGCTGCTGGAAGAAGCCGTGCGCGTTGCCGAGCGCTGCCGTTTCTCGCTGGAAGAGCTGCGTTACGAATATCCCGAGGAGCTCGTCCCCGCCGGCGAAACGCCTGCCAGCTATCTGCGCAAGCTGACCGAGAAGGGGCTGGCGTGGCGCTTCCCGAACGGCGTTCCGGACGAGATACGCAAGCTGATCGAGCACGAGCTCGCGCTCATCGCCGAGCTCAAATACGAGCCTTTCTTTCTCACCGTCTACGACGTGGTCGAGTTCGCGCGCGGGAAACGGATTCTTTGCCAGGGGCGCGGCTCGGCGGCGAACTCCGCGGTCTGCTACGCACTCGGCATCACCGAGATCGATCCTGCGCGCATGAACGGCTTGTTCGAGCGTTTCGTCTCGAAGGAGCGCCACGAGCCGCCCGATATCGACGTCGACTTCGAGCACGACCGGCGCGAAGATGTCATCCAGTACATCTACGGCAAGTACGGTCGCGACCGCGCTGCGATCGCGGCCACCCTCATCACCTACCGGCCGAAGAGCGCGCTGCGCGATGTCGGCAAGGCGCTCGGCTTGGACCTGGACCAAGTGAGCCGGCTGACCAAGAATCTCGCGTGGTGGGACGAGCGTAGCTCGCTTCCCCAGCGCATGCGCGAGGTAGGCCTCGCTCCCCTCAGTCCGGCAGTCCAGCAGACAATCAAGCTCGCCGTCGCTCTCCTCGGCTTCCCGCGACATCTGTCCCAGCACGTCGGCGGTTTCGTCATCTCGCGCGGGCCGCTCAAGCGCCTGGTGCCGATCGAGAACGCGGCGATGGAGGAACGCAGCGTCATCGAGTGGGACAAGGACGACCTCGACGCGCTGGGGCTCCTGAAAGTGGATGTTCTTGCACTTGGCATGTTGTCCGCCATCCGGCGCGCGCTCGATCTGATCGGCGCAGGGCGGAACAAGCCCTTCACCGTGGCCGACATCCCAGTCGAGGACCCGGAGGTGTACGAGATGATCCGACACGCCGACACCATCGGCGTGTTTCAGATCGAGTCGCGGGCGCAGATGAGCATGCTGCCGCGATTGAAGCCGAGGGACTTCTACGATCTCGTGATCGAAATCGCGATCGTGCGCCCCGGGCCGATCCAGGGCAACATGGTGCATCCCTATTTGCGGCGGCGGGACGGTATCGAACCGGTGGAGTATCCCAGCAAAGACGTGGAGAATGTGCTCAAGCGCACGCTCGGCGTGCCGATTTTCCAGGAGCAGGTCATGCAGCTCGCCGTGGTCGCAGCGGGCTTTACGCCCGGAAAAGCCGACCAGCTGCGCCGCTCCATGGCTTCCTGGCGGCGCAACGGAAATATCGAGCGCTTCCGCGAGCCGCTGATCAACGGAATGCTGGAACGACACTACCCCCGGGAATTCGCCGAGCGCATCTACGAGCAGATCTGCGGCTTCGGGGAATACGGCTTTCCGGAGTCGCACTCGGCGAGCTTCGCGTTGATCGCCTACAGCTCGGCCTGGATCAAGCGCTATCACCCAGCAGCCTTCCTTGCGGCGCTCATCAACAGCCAGCCGATGGGTTTCTACACGCCTTCGCAGCTCGTACAGGACGCGCGCCGGCATGGCGTCGAGGTGCGGCCGGTGGACGCGCTGGCTAGCGATTGGGATTGCACTTTGGAAGCCGACACCGATGCACACCCCGCAGTTCGCCTCGGTTTTCTGCTTGTGCAAGGTCTGTCGCAACCGGGCGCCGAGCGCATCGTCGCCGTGCGGCGGGACCGATTGTTCGACAGCGTCGAAGATCTCGCCCGTCGCGCCGAACTGAACCGGCACGACCTGAAGTGCCTTGCCGCTGCGGGAGCGTTCGAGGCGCTCTCCGGCCATCGCCGCCACGCCTACTGGCAGGTCGCCGGAATCGAAACCGGCGCGCACATCCTGCGCGATGCGCCGGTGGCGGAAACTCCGGCTGTTTTTTCTCCTCCAACCGAGGGAGAGACCCTCGTGGCCGACTACGCGAGCACCGGTCTCACTCTAGGGCGCCATCCGCTTGCGTTGCTGCGGGCGCAGCTGTCGCGCATGCGCTTTAGCACCGCAGAGAAAATCCGTCTGTTGCCAAGCGGCAGCCGGGTTCGGGCGGCGGGCATCGTCACCGGCCGCCAGCGGCCGAGCACCGCCTCGGGAACGGTGTTCGTGACGCTCGAGGACGAGACCGGCTATGTCAACGTCATCGTCTGGCCGAATCTCACCGAGCGCCAGCGGCGCGAGCTGCTCGGCGCGCGCCTGATGGGCGTCGAAGGGGTGCTTGAACGCGAAGGCGAAGTGATGCATCTTGTAGCCAGGCGGCTGAGCGATCACGGCGCCCTTCTGGGGAACTTGGTCACGACCTCGCGGGATTTTCACTGAAATGTACGCGGACACGCTCAAATTGATCGTCACCGGCGACCGGCGGCGCCCTTCCCCGCCTCTCGCTCGGAGATGCCGACAGCGCGCTCTTCGCCTTTGACGCGGCGCTGCGCGTCAACCCACGCTTGGAGAGCGTGCGCGAGACGATCGACAAACTGCTCCACACTCGCGCTGCCGCGGCGCTTCACTAATGCCGTCGCGGGCGAATCAGCCCGCGCGATACATGTAATCGCGGGTGAGCGGCAGCGGATTGAGGGCGCTGCCCTCCTTGCGCGCCAGCACCTGGTAGATGTTGATCCACTCGTGCTCAAAGCCGTGCGCACAGCCGGCGAGATACACCTGCCAGATGCGGTAGCGCTTGTCCCCTGCGGCCGCGATCGCCTGCTCCCGGCTCTGTTCCAGACGCTTGGCCCATTCGAGGCAGGTACGCGCGTAGTGGCGCCGCAGCGACTCGGCGTCCGCAACCTCGAGCCCCGCGCCCGCCATCTCGTGAAGCACGAGCGAAAGATGCGGGAGCTCCCCATGAGGGAACACGTAGCGGTTGATGAACTCGCCCGCACCCAACCCCACCCAGCGGTTGTCGGGATCGCTCGAGGTGATCCCGTGATTCATGACGAGCCCGCCCTCGGTCAGCAGCGCCCGGATTTTCGCGAAATAGGCCTTGAGGTGGCGCAGGCCCACATGCTCGAACATGCCGACGCTCGCGATCTTGTCGAAAACGCCCTCGCCCGGAATATCGCGATAATCCTGCAGGCGCACCTCGCAGCGGCCCTCGAGCCCCTCCTCCCGAATCCGCCGCGCGGCGAATTCGTACTGGTTCCGGCTGAGGGTGACGCCGGTCGCCCGGGCGCCGTATTTCTTGGCCGCGCGCAGCACGAGCGCACCCCAGCCGCAGCCGATGTCGAGAAGCCGCTCGCCCGGCTTGAGCAGGAGCTTGTCGAGGATGTGATCGAGCTTTTGTTCCTGAGCGAGCTCCAGGGAATCGGTCTCGCTGCGGAAATAGGCGCACGAATACACCATGTTCCGATCCAGCCATAGCGAGTAGAAGTCGTTCGAAACGTCGTAGTGGTACTGAATGGCTTCGCGATCGCCCTTGCGGCTGTGGCGCCAAACACGCCGCAATCCTTTGCTCCCGTGGGCAGCCGCGGCTCGGGCGAAGCTTTCGGCGACGCGGAACACCTCCAGAATAGGCCCTTCGACTCGCAGGTAACCTTCCACGTAGGCCTGGCCGAGCTTCATGAGGTCGGGGGACAGCAGGAAGCGAAGCGCCGAGGGGCTTGGCACGCCGATTCTTACCTTGGGCTCGCTGGCGAGGTCGAAGGCGCGGCCGTTCCACAGCTCGAGGCGCAGCGGGATGACCGCGGACCGCTTGAGCTTCGCGATCAACCGTTCAAGCCGATGTTCGAGGAACATGTCGTTTCACCAGCGCCGCGGACATCATAGCATCGCCGGCCGAACAAGGAGGTTCCCCGTGGCCGCGAAACGAGTCCCCTCGGGGCGGTGAAACTCACGCTCATGTCTCGAGTCGGAGGGCTTCGTATACCATTCAGCACGCGCAGCTGGATTTGCAGGAGGACACATGAGGACAGCTCGTGGTCGTTTCACCACCCTGGCGTTCGCGGCCTTGTTCTCGGTCGCTTCGTGGGCGCAGTACCCCTTGCGGCCGATCAAGCTGATCGTGCCGATCCCGCCGGGAGGCGCGCCGGATATTTCGGCGCGGGTCGTCGGCCAGCGGCTCTCCGAGCTGGTCGGCCAGCCGGTGGTCGTGGAAAACCGCCCGGGCTCGAACGGTAATATCGCGATGGATCTCGTTGCAAAGTCCATGCCCGACGGCTATACGCTCGCGCTGCTCGCCGACAGCATGATCGCCATCAACCCGCATTTGTACAAGGAGATGCAGACCGATCCCCTCAAGGACCTCGCGCCGGTCGCGTCGGTCGTATCGAATCAATGGGTGCTGTCGGTCAACCCTTCCGTGCCGGTCGAGAGTTTCAGGGAATTCGTCGAATACGCACGCCAAGCCCGGCCGCCGCTCGCATATGCCTCGGGCGGCAACGGCAGCATCCACCAGCTCGCGATGGAGATGCTCAAGCAGCGTGCGGGCATCAACCTCATACACGTGCCTTACAAGGGAGGCACTCCTGCCGCAACGGCAACCGTCGCTGGCGAGGTGGCCGCGATGTTTTCCGGCACCTCGAGCGCTCCTCAGATCAAGGCGGGCAGGCTGCGTGCCCTCGCGGTGACGGGCTCGCAGCGCTCGGCGCTCTTTCCCGATCTTCCGGCCATTTCTGAGTTCTACCCCGGCTACGAGGTCACGATCTGGCTGGGCTTGTTCGCGGCAGCTGGAACGCCGGAGGCGGTGCTCGCCAGGCTTCACGCCGAGGTCAACAAGCTGCTCGCCGAGGCCGAAACACGGGGCAGGCTCAACGCCGCGGGCGGACTCGAGGCCTACCTCACCACGGCTCCGGAGTTCGCGGCCTTGATCCGGCGCGACTACGAGAAGTACGGAAAGCTGGTGAGAGACGTCGGCGTCAAGGTGGATTGATCGCAAACCCGGGAGGAGCGGCAAAGTGACGCACACCCAAGGCCTCTGAGTTGGAGGCCTTCCTCGCATCGCTGGTCAGCGTCGCCTTTCACGGCGCCGCTCTGGGCATGATCCTGTACGTGATCTCGGTCGGCCTGTCGGTCACGATGGGCCTGATGGGCTTCGCCAACCTCGCGCATGGAGTGTTCGCCATGGCGGGAGGTTACGTCCTGACCACCGCGATGTCGCGCTTTGGCGCGCCCTTTCCGCTCGCGCTCGCGCTCGCTTTCGCTCTTGTCGCGGCGGCCAGCGTGGTCCTGGAGCGGTTCCTGTACTCGAGACTCTACACGGCGAGCGACCTCGAGCAGGTGCTCTTCACCATCGGCCTGATCTTCATCGCAGTCGCCGTGGCGCGCTTCATTTACGGAACGCTGCAGCAGCCGGTTGTGCTGCCCGACTATCTGAAGGGCCAGTTCGCGCTGCTCGGCCGGGATTTTCCGGCTTACAGGGTTTTCATCATCGCCTTCAGCGCGGTGATGGTGGGCCTGTTGTGGTTCGGGGTCGAGCGTACGCGCTGGGGGGCGATGGTTCGCGCGACGGTGGACAGCCGCGCCATGGCGCAGTCGGTCGGAATCGACACCAAGCGCCTGTTCACGCTCACCTTCGCGCTCGGCAGCGGACTCGCCGGGCTCGGCGGCGGGCTCGGCGCGGAGATCATCGCGATCCAGCCTTCCTATCCGTTCGAAAACCTCGTGTATTTTCTGGTTGTGGTCTCTGTGGGGGGACTGGGCAGCCTGCGCGGGCCGTTCGTCGCGGCGCTCCTGATCGGCACCGCCGACACCGCCTGCAAGTACTGGCTGCCACAATACGGCGCCTTCCCGATCTACGTGGCCACGATCGCCGTCCTGCTGTGGCGGCCCGCGGGTCTGTTCGGGCGGCACGCATGAGCGCCCACGCGGGAGGCTACAGCGCGGATCCCCGCATCCGCTGGATCGAGTCCCTGCCGTGGATCGTCGCCATCGCGGCATTCTTCCTTCTGCCCGAGTATCTTTCGCTCGGGGCGCGCATCCTGATCTATATCCTCTACGCCCTTTCGCTCGACCTGCTCGTCGGATATGCGGGAATCATCACGCTCGGCCACAGCGCCTATTTCGGTCTGGGCGCCTACGTCGCGGGGATTCTCGCCGCCAAGGCGGGAATCGGCGATCCGATGGTGCAGCTCGTCGCCGCAGCGGCCGCCGGGGCCTTGCTCGGGATCAGCACCGGCGCCATCATTCTGCGGACGAGGGCCCTCACGCTTCTCATGCTCACGCTCGCGATCACCTCCGTTCTTCTGGAGATCGCCAACAAGGCCACTGCGCTGACTGGCGGTGCGGACGGCCTGTCCGGGGTCGTCGTCGCGCCGATTCTCGGCCTGTTCAGGTTCGACATCTTCGGCAAGACCGCTTATCTCTATTGCCTGCTCGTGCTGCTCCTCGGGTGGTGGCTGGTGAGGAGGATGATCTATTCGCCGTTCGGGACCTCGCTCACCGGGGTGCGCGAAAACGCCCTGCGCATGCACGCGATCGGCGCGCCGGTCTATTGGCGCTTGGTCCTGGTGTACACGCTCTCGGCCACGGTCGCCGGCGTCGCCGGAGGCCTGATTACGCAGACCAATCAGTTCGTCGGCTTGAACGTGCTCTCCTTCGAATCCGCCGGCGAGCTGCTCGTGATGCTCATCCTCGGCGGCGTGGGACGCATCTACGGCGCGTTCGTCGGGCCGATCGTGTATCTGATCGCGCAGGATTTGCTCGCCAAGCAATTCCCGGAGTACTGGTACTTCGGCATCGGGACGATGCTCGTGCTCGTGGTGATGTTCGCCCGCGGGGGGATCCTCGGCATCCTGGACGGGACCCTCGCGAAACTGCGGAGCCGGCCGTGAGCGCCGCCGCTCTCGAAACGCGCGGCCTGTGCAAGAGCTTCGGCGCGCTGACGGTGGCGGACGACATCAATTTCCGGCTGGAGAGCGGCGCGCGCCACGCCCTGATCGGTCCGAACGGCGCCGGGAAAACCACCTTCGTCAATATGCTCACCGGCGTGCTGTCCCCCTCCTCCGGCCGGATCGTGCTCGGCGGGGAGGACATCACGGCGACGGGGCAGGCAAAACGCGTGAAGCTCGGCTTGGGACGGACTTTCCAGATCAACGCCCTCTTCCGCCGACTTGCCGTGCTCGACAATGTTGCGCTGGCGGTAGCCGAGCGCCGCGGCGTCGCGCGGCGGATGCTGCGCGCTGCCAGCATGCATGACGATGTGCGCGCAGAGAGCATGGAGCTGCTCGCCACGCTTGGACTCGCCGAGGACGCGGGCATTCGCATTCTCGACCTGCCCTACGGCAAGCAGCGCCTGGTGGAGATCGCGATCGCGCTCGGCCTGAAGCCCGACGTGCTGCTCCTCGACGAGCCCGCCGCGGGCGTGCCTTCGCTGGAATCGCACCGCATCCTGCAGGTGCTCGACAATCTGCCCAAGCACATCGCCATCCTCATCATCGAGCACGACATGGATCTGGTGTTCCGCTTCGCGCAGCGCATCACCGTTCTCGTGCAAGGCGAAGTACTGGTCGAGGGACCGCCGGAGGAGATCGCCAAGGACCGGCGGGTGCACCAGGTCTATCTCGGCGAGCAACATCATGCCTAAAGCACTCAGTCTCCTCGATGTGCGCGCTGGTTACGGCGAAACCGTAGTCCTGGAAGACATCGCGTTCGAGCTGCCCGAGCGCGGCGCCCTCGCGGTCCTCGGCAGGAACGGCGTCGGCAAGACCACGCTGCTCGCGACCATCATGGGTCACACGACTTTTCACGCGGGAAGCATCGAATACCAGGGCAGGACGATCGCGAAGCTGCCCGTCTACGAGCGCTGCCGCCTGGGCATCGGCCTGGTCCCGCAAACTCGCGATATCTTCCCTTCGCTCACGGTCGAGGAGAACCTCACCGTCGCCGCGCGCCCCGGCCGCTGGACCTTCGAGCGCGTCTTCGATCTTTTTCCGAAGCTCGCGGAGCGGCGCAGCCACTGGGGCAACCAGATCTCCGGCGGCGAGCAGCAGATGCTCGCCATCGGACGGGCGCTGATGGGCAACCCGACGCTGCTGCTCATGGACGAGCCGCTCGAGGGGCTCGCGCCCATCATCGTCGAGGTCCTGCTGCAGGCCCTGCAGCGCCTGATCCACGAGGACTCGCTTGCGGTCGTGCTGGTCGAACAGCACGCGAAAGTCGCGCTCGGGATCACGCAAAGCGCGCTCGTGCTGAACCGCGGCCGCATAGCGTACAGCGGTCCGAGCGCGGATCTGCTCGCCGATCCGCAGCGCCTGACCAGCCTGGTGGTAGCCTGAACCCGGGCGCGACATGCTTGCCGTACTGCTCTCCGCACTTTTCCTGCTCGCGGTGACGCACGCCCAGCCCTCGGAAGCGCAGGATCAGCGAGCGGCGCCGCGTGCGCGAATGGTCGCGGAAATAGCGGCGATGGCGCGTGAAACCGGCGCAGAAACGGGCCGCCCGAGATTCAGCGAGGCGGTGATGGCGGCCATGGGGAAAGTCCCGCGCCACCGCTTCGTCCCCGCCTTGCAGGACATCTTCGCGTACGACAATCGCCCGCTGCCGATCGGCGAGGGCCAGACGATCTCGCAGCCCTACATCGTCGCGTTGATGACCGATTTGCTCGATCCCAGGCCCGCGGATACCGTGCTCGAGGTGGGAACGGGCTCGGGTTACCAGGCCGCCGTGCTCGCCGAACTGGTGGCGAAGGTCTATACGATCGAGATCGTCGAGCCCCTAGCACGCCGCGCAAAGCAAGTTCTCGGCGAGCTGGGGTACCGGAACGTCGAGGTGCGTGTCGGGAACGGCTACGGCGGCTGGCCCGCCGCCGCGCCCTTCGACGCCATCATCGTCACGGCGGCACCGGCGGCGGTCCCGCAGCCGCTGATCGACCAGCTCAAGCCCGGAGGGCGAATGGTGATTCCGGTGGGCGGACCATCGGATGTGCAGCAGCTCCTGCTCGTGGAAAAGCAATCGGACGGCCGCACGACGACGAGACGCACCCTGCCGGTGAGGTTCGTGCCTCTCACGGGAGACCGGGGCAGGAAGCAGTAGCGATCAGGTCGATTCCGGCGGCGGCTTCTGCACCCGCCCGCGCTCATGGCAAAATAGCCGCCATGAGAGACTATTGGCTGAGCAAGCTCTTCTTCGATCTCCAGAGTTCCGCCCCGCTCGGCGACGAATACCGCGCCAACCGGAAGAAGATTCTCGACCGCTATCCCCTGAAGCCCGAAGTGCGCACCGCGGTCGAGCGCGACGACGTCGCGTTCCTCGCGTCGCGGGTCAACCCTTATCTGCTCCGGTTCTATTTCGTGGTCGCCGGAATGTCCGAGGCGGATTTCCTGAAAAAAGTGAGGACGGCCGGGGCCGACGCGGCGGCAAGGTCCAGCCATGGCTAGCTTGGTCGGAGTGTTCGCCTCGAGTCACGCGCCGCTCATCATCCGCGGCTGGAACGACGTCAAACCCGCCAATCAGAAGGAACTCACGAGCTCGCTGACCGAGCTCGGCAGGCGCATCAGGGCGGCGAGGCCCGACGTGCTGATCGAGATCGCGCCCGACCACTGGGTGAATTTTTTCATCAACAACCTGCCGAGCATCTGCGTCGGAATGGGCGAGGAGCACGAAGGCCCCGCCGAGCCGTGGATGAAGGACTGCCCCTTCAAGAAGATCGCCGGGCATCCGAAGCTCGCGAATCACATCCTGCAGACTGCGCTCGAGCGCGACTTCGAGCCCTCGGTGTCGCACTACCTGACACTCGACCATGGCTTCTGCATTCCGCTGTGGAGGGGCGGCCTCGACCCCCTGCCGCCCATCGTCCCGATCATCATCAACGATCTGGAGCCGCCCTATCCGAGCGTGCGCCGCTGCCTGCAGTGGGGAACCATGCTGGCCGAAGCGATCCGCACCTATCCCGGGGACATCCGCGTGGCGGTCCTCGCCACCGGAGGCCTCTCCCATTCGATCGGGGAGCCGACCATGGGCGAGATCGACGAGCCGTTCGACCGGGAATGCATCCGACATTTCGAGAGAGGCGACGAGCGCCCCTTGATCGACTTCCTGAACGAGCGCCTGCCCACGATCGGTAACGGTGCAGCCGAGATCCGCAACTGGGTCGCGGCACACGGCGCCGCGGGCAGGCGCGGGTTCGAGCTGATCGGCTACTGCAACTGTCCAGAGGTCTACGTCGGCTGCGGCTTCGCTTCGTGGGACGTCGCTGCGCGCGCGTAGACTATTTTGCACCTGCAAACCACCATCGCCGGCAGTCTTCCGAAACCGGCCTGGCTCGCCGAGCCGAAGAGGCTTTGGGCGCCCTGGCTCCTCGAAGGAGAGCTCCTCGAGGAAGGCAAGCGCGACGCGATGCGCCTCCTGCTCGCCGATCAGGAAGCCGCAGGCATCGATATCGTCACCGACGGCGAGCAGACGCGCCGGCATTTCGTCACGACGTTCATCGAGAGCTTGAAGGGCGTCGATTTCGAGCACAAGCGCACCGTGCGCATCCGCAATCGCTACGACGCGGAGGTGCCGGTGGTCGTGGGGCCCGTGGGACGCGGCAGACCCGTGTTCGTCGAGGATCTTCGCTTCCTCCGGGGGCAGACCCGGCGCCCGATCAAGCTCTCTCTCCCCGGTCCCATGACGATGGTGGACACGCTCTACGACAACCACTACCGCAGCCGCGAGAAGCTCGCGCGCGAATTCGCCGCGATCCTCAACCAGGAGGCGCGCGACCTCGAGCGGGCGGGCGCCGACGTGATCCAGTTCGACGAGCCGGCGTTCAATGTCTACATGGACGAAGTCGCCGCCTGGGGCATGGCGACGCTGGAAGCGGCCGCCGCGGGCCTCAGATGCAAGACCGCCGTGCACATCTGCTATGGCTACGGAATCAAGGCGAACATCGACTGGAAGAAGACCCTCGGTTCCGAATGGCGGCAATACGAGTCGACCTTTCCCCTACTCGCCGGGTCGAAGATCGACCAAGTCTCGCTGGAGTGCGCGAATTCGCACGTGCCGCTCGAGCTGCTCGCGCTTCTCAAGGGCAAGGACGTCCTGGTGGGAGCCATCGACGTCGCGAACGACAGCGTAGAGAAGCCCGAGCAAGTTGCAGCGACGATCCGCTCCGCGATGAGATTCGTGCCTCCTGAGAAGCTCTATCCCTGCACCAACTGCGGAATGGTGCCCCTCGCGCGCGACGTCGCGCTCGGCAAACTGAAGGCGCTCGCCTCAGGGGCCGCGCTCGTGCGCCGGGAACTCGGTGTCTAGAACTTCGTTCTCACGCATGGCTCCGTTTCGCCCCCGCAATTGACATGCCGCGCCGACCCAAGCATCGCGGCGAGCCCGCATCGCGCACGCACGTGGCGCGGCGCGCAAGGGCCGGAGCGCGGCGCAAGTCCACCTACGTGCTCGTGCACGGCGCCTGGCACGGCGGCTGGTGCTGGAAGAAGGTGGTGCCGGCTCTGCGGGCGGCTGGTCACGAGGTCTACGCACCCACGCTCACCGGCCTCGGCGAGCGCGCGCATCTTGCGAACCCGGCGATCGATCTCGCGACGCACGTCGCCGACGTCGTAAATCTCCTCGAGGCCGAAGAGCTCGACAAGGTCGTCCTGGTCGGGCACAGCTACGGCGGAATGGTCGTCACCGGCGTCGCCGACCGCGCGGCCTCACGCCTGCGCCGTATAGTGTATCTGGACGCTTTTCTGCCGGAAAACGGAAAATGCCTGCTCGACTACCTGCATCCGGACCGCCGCGCGCTGATCAACCAAGGCCAAATAGGCGGCTTCGTCGATCCGCTGCCGCTCGAGATTTTCGGTGTGACCGAGCCGCAGGACGTCGCCTGGGCCAAGCGCCACGAAATGCGCCAGTCGTACCGCACCTTCGCCCAGCCCGTGCATTTCACCGGGAACGGCGGCGCGAGCCTGCCGCGCACTTACGTTCACTGTACCAACCCGCCCACCGGTTCGTTCGACCAGTTCGCTGAGCGCTTGCGCGGCGATCGGGCGTGGAAGTACTACGAGCTGAAGACCGGCCACGACTGCATGATCACCGATCCACAGAGCGTCATCCGCGTCCTGCTCGAGAACGCCTGAGGACCGGCGCAGGGTTCCGGCCGCTTACTCCCCCTTCTTGGCCTCGCGGCGGTCGCGGCGCCGCTCGCGCTTGTCTTCGCGAAGCTCGCGCCGGTCGCCGCGGATCTCGCGCCGGTCCTTGCGGATCTCGCGCGTCTCGGCTTTCGCTCCCGCCTTATCGCCTTTCATGATGTCCTGCCGCCGTTCGCGCCTGTCTTCCCTGAGATCGCGCTTGTCCTTGCGCAATTCCTGGCGGTCCTTGCGGATGTCCTTGCTGTCTTTCGCGACGTCGCCGGTTTGCGCAAAGCAGAGTTGCGCCGCCGCCAGGGTGGCCGCGGCGAATGCGCCGACAATCGGATTTTTCGACATGGTCATGTTCTCCCGGATGGTGGGGAAGGCCCCATTCCGCTTCAACGCCGGCAGCGCCCCGCGGTTGACCCGCTTCCAGGCCGCCTGCGCGAAAACTTCTCAGCGGCCCTTGGCCGCCTGGATCGCGTGCCAGACCCGATCCGGCGTATAGGGAAAATCCAGGTGATGGATACCGAGCGGACGCAGCGCGTCGATCACCGCGTTCGCGACGGTAGGCACGGCGCCGGTCGTGCCCGCTTCGCCCGCGCCCTTTACGCCGAGCGGATTGCCCGGCGAGGGTATCGAGCGGTCGTGAAGCCGGATCTCGGGCATGCCGTCGGCGCGCGGCATCTCGTAATCCATGAACGTGCCGGTGAGAAGCTGGCCCGAGGCCGGATCGTAGATCGCATGCTCGCCCATGGCCTGCCCGATGCCCTGCGCGATCCCGCCGTGCAGCTGGCCGTCGAGCAGGACGTGATTGATGACGCGGCCGCAATCGTCCACCGCGGTGTAACGCAGAACTTCGACGACGCCGGTCTCCGGGTCGATCTCGACCTCGGCGACGTGTGCGCCACTCGGAAAGGAGCGCGGCAGCGGGATCTCGCCGCCCGAGTCGAGGGCGCTTCCGTATTTTTTCGCGAGGTCCTCCATCCCGATCGAGACGTCGGTGCCTTTCACGCGGTAGCGGCCCTTCGCGAATTCCAGATCGTTCGGCGCGACTTCCAGTTCCTTTGCGGCGAGCTCCGTGCCTTTGCGAACCACCTCGCGCGCCGCGACGACGAGAGCCCCGCCGTGCGCCATCATCGAGCGCGAGCCGATGGTCCCTTCGCCGACGAGGCGCGGCCCGTCGGGATCGCTTGCCCGCAGCGTGATATTTTCGGGAGCCATGCCGAGCGCTTCGCCCACGACCTCCGGGTATACCGTCTCGTGCCCCTGCCCCGAAGGACCGGCGAGCACGTACAGGACGGCGTCGCCGGAGCCGCCGAACTTGATCATGGCCTCTTCCTTCGGCGCCCCGCCCGCGCCCGCGGGCTCGATGAATACGCCGCAGCCGATGCCGCGCAGCCTACCGCGTTTCTTCGACTCCACGCGGCGAGCATCGAAGGTTTTCCATTCGGCCTGTTCCACCGCCTCATCCACCAGTCCGTGCGGGTCGCCGCTGTCGTAGACCGAATGGGGGTGCGGCGTCTTGTAAGGGAAAGCGTCCTTCGGAATGAAATTGCGCCGGCGCAGCTCGAGGCGGTCGATCTTCATCTCGCGGGCGGCCTCCTCCACCAGGCGCTCGGCGAGATAGCAGACGTTGGGCCGGCCGGCGCCGCGGTAGGCGGTAGTGGGCGTCGTGTTCGTCAGGACGAGGCGATGCCTGCCGTACATGACTGGGATGCGATAGAGATTGATCGCATGAAGGCCGGGAGGCAGCGTGTTTATGAGCGGGCCGGGGGTGGAAAGGTAGGCACCCGTATTCACGATCCAGTTGATCCGGATCGCGAGAAACCGCCCTTCCCTGTCGAGCGCGAGCTCGCCGGTCAGCTTTGCCGCGCGTCCGTGATAGTCGGAGAGGAAAGTTTCCGAGCGTGAGGAAGTCCACTTCACGGGCCTCCCGAGCGACTTCGCCGCAAGCATGGCGACGCAGTACTCCGCGTAGGCATCCGAGCGGATCCCGAACCCGCCGCCCACGTCCTCGGCGTGGACCATGATCCTCTCCGCCGGAATGCCCGTGATGCCGCTCGCGCTTCCCCGCATGAGCGATAGGCCCTGCGAGCTCACATACAGGTCGTACTTGTCGGACGCCGCGTCGTATGCAGCGAGGCAGGCCTTGGGCTCCATGGGGTTGCCCACCATGCGCTTGCTGTCCAGGGTGATGCGCGTGACGTGCGCGGCCCGCGCAAGGGCCGAGTTGGTTCCCGCCTCGTCGCCGTACTCGTAGTCGAAGCAGAGATTGCCGGGTATCTCGGGGTAGAGCTGCCCGGCGCCCGGCGCCAACGCGGCCTCCGCGTCCACGACCGCGGGAAGATCGCGGTACTCGACTGCGATTTTCTCGGCGGCATCCTGCGCGGCGAGCGCCGTCTCCGCCACCACGAGGGCGACCTCCTGGCCGACGAAGCGCACGCGTCCGTTGGCGAGCCCGTCGCGGTGCGGAACCTTGAGGGTCGCGCCGCCGCGGCCCGGGTAGCGCGCGAGCTGCGGCGTGGATTTGAAGCCCGCCTGGGCGGTATCGGCGCCGGTGAACACCGCGACCACGCCTGAGGACGCCCGCGCGGGCGCCGTGTCGACGGAGACGATTTCCGCATGCGCCCGGTCGGAGCGCAGAAACGCGCCGTGAAGCTGTCCGGGAAGGTTCCAGTCGGATGTATACTTGCCCTGCCCCGTGACCAGCCTCAGATCCTCGCGCCGGCCCTTGAAACCCGCACTCATCGGTGCGCCTCCGGATTGATTCAAAAATGCACCCGAGAGCCGCGGGGCAATGACCCGCGACGGATTGTTCTCGGGGCTTCGAAGCTAGACTGTCAAGCGACTTTGGCTGGCGAGCTGCGCGCGCCGCTCGGCGCGCACTGGGTCACCCGGTTCCGCCCGGCCGCCTTGGCCTTGTAGAGCGCCACATCCGCGGCACGCAGCACGGCCTGGCCGCTATCGCCGTAGGCGGGAAAGCTGGCAAGCCCTATCGACACGGTCAGCTTGAGCACGCCTTCCCCTGCTGGAATTCGCGCCTGTTCGATCGTCCGGCGCACCGCCTCCGCGCGCGAGCGCAACGCCGTTTTTCCCGCCCCGGGAAGGATGATAACGAACTCCTCCCCGCCGGCTCGACACGCGATGTCTTCCTCGCGCACGCAGGAGGCCAATTCCTCCGCGATCCCCCTCAAGGCGCGGTCGCCGACTTCGTGGCCCAATGTGTCGTTGACCCTCTTGAAATGGTCCACGTCGATCGCCATGACGCCGACCGTTCCTCCGAGGCGACGCGCGCGCAGCACTTCGCGGTGCAGGCTTTCCTCGAGCTGGCGGCGGTTGTACAGGCCGGTGAGCGGATCGCGCATCGCCTCCAAATTCAGTTCCAGCTGGCACATGACCTGCCGTCCGAGGATGCGCAGTATGTCGAGCTGCTTCGCTTGCAGCTGCCGGGGCACGAAATCGATCACGCACAGGGTCCCCAGCCTGTAATCCTGCGGAGTGATCAGAGGCGCCCCCGCGTAGAAGCGCACGCGCGGTGATTCGATCACCAGCGGGTGCTTTGCGAAGTGCGGATCCTTGGTTGCATCGGGGACGACGAAGAGGTCGCGCTGCCGGATGGCGTGGCCGCAGAAAAAATCCGGGTAAGGCACCTCGCGAAGATCGACGCCATGGGCCGATTTGAAGAACAGACGGTTCGTGTCCACCAGGCTCACCAGCGATACCGGCGTTTCGCAGATCGTCGACGCGAGGCAGGTCAGATCGTCGAAGCGGGACTCGCGGCCGGTTTCGAGCACGCAATAGCTGCGCAAGGCCGAAAGGCGCGCGCTCTCCTCCGCGCCGGAAGTAAGGCGGCGCGGCTGCGCCGCGGCGCCTGAGCGTTCGACCGCCATCTGAGATTTCTTGTGACCTCCCCGGAACGTAAACTTACTACGAGCGAGTCCCCGGGTAAAGCCGCGCGGCGACGTTTGGGCGCGCCGTGAAAACAAAGATCGATTGTGTGAAGTTTTTCCGATCGAGGGCGCGCGCTTTGCACTCCAAGTGAATGTTGTTCCTGAACCTCTCCCGGTAACATATTGCGGCCTAAGAGCCTTTCGAACCCCTCAGCGCGCGGTGCCCCACACTTCGATCGCCACCTCCACTACGCGCTCCAGCTTGCGCCGCTGCACTTCTTCCGAAACCGGGTTACCCAGGAATGTGCTCGCGAAGCCGCACTGCGGGCTGAGACACAGATTCTCGAGCGGCACGAATTCCGCTGCGGCTTCGATGCGCCGTTTCAGTGCGTCTTTCGATTCGAGCGCCGGCACCTTGGTGCTCACCAGCCCGAGCACTATCCTCTTGCGCGAGTGCCTCGGGAAAAAGCGCAGCGGCTCGAAGCCGCCGGAGCGCTCGTCGTCGTATTCGAGGAAGTACGCATCCACGTCGATCTGGTTGAGCAGTACCTCGGCGACGGGCTCGTAGCCGCCCCGGGCCGCCCATTGGCCCATTGAATTGCCGCGGCACAGATGGATCGCGGCGACCATTCCCGCGGGCCGTTCCGCGATGGCCGAATTGATCAGATTCGCGAAGCGCTCGGGCAATTCATCCGGCTCGTACCCGTCCCTGCGGAAGGTATCGGCGAGTTTCGGGTCGCAGAGGAAAGCAAAGTTGGTGTCGTCGAGCTGCACGTAGCGGCACCCCGCTTCGCCGAGCTGCCTGAGCTCCTCCCGGTAGACCTCGGCGATGTCGGCGTAGAACTCCTGCAGGTCCGCGTACGCCTCGTAGCTCACTGCCGCACGGCCGCCGCGCAGCAGCATGGTGGGCGATGGAATCGCCTGCTTGGCGGTGCGCAGGGTGTTTGCTTTCACGAACATGAAGTTTTCGACCTCGATCGGCTGCCCGTGGCGAAGCTTGCCGACGATCGTGAAAGCGCGCGGCGCAAAGGGCTTGCCGGTCACGGTGCGCCCCTCGTCCAGGCCGCTCACCGTATCCTCGACGGCCAGCCGCCCGGCCGCCCTCGCCCCGCCGAGCTTCTCTATGAAATCGGCGTGAAACGAGCTGCGCCGGAACTCGCCGTCGGTGATGGCGTGGAGCCCCACGGATTCCTGAAACCGGATGACGTCGCGGATGCAGCGGTTCTGCAGTTCGTGAAGCGCCGCAGCGCCGATCAGTCCCTGCAGGGCCTTTTCGTGAGCCGCGCGCAGCTCCGGCACGCGCAGCAGGCTCCCGACCTGGTCGGCGCGGAAAGGCGGCTCTGCGCTCACCCCCATCTGGAGAAGGCGAGCCCGATGCCGGTTCCTGCCGGCGTGCGATAGGACGGCGTGTAGGAAATCCAGCTCAAGTCGAGATCGGCTGCGGCGCTCGCTACGACGATCCAGTTGCGTATCTCCGAGCTCCCCGCTTTCAGCCTGCGAGGGTCGAGGCCGGCGAGGAAATCCAGATCCTTCCTGCGCAACGCCTCGATGATCGCGCGGTCAAGATCCTCCTCGACGACGAAATGGCTCAGGCCTCCGGAGGCGACCAGTCCGACGCGCAGCTCCTCGGGATAGGTCTCGATCAGCTCCTTCAGCGATTTGCCGAGCCGTACGCAGCGTCTCGGCAGAGGCGGGTTGGGCGGATTATAGGTATTGAGAAAAATCGGAACCACGGGCAGCACCCGCGCGCCGTCGCCCTGGAGGTACCAACGGTGCACGAAGGAATAGGCGTGGCCCTCGTGCTGGTCGCTGCCTAGCCCCGCGACCGCCGCAACGTCGAATTCGCGCTCGATCAGGCCCTCGATGAGCGCGAGCGCAAGAGGCCGGTGACAGGGATAGTCGATGTCCCCGCCGTCTTCGAAGCGGCGCATCTGCGCGCGGTTGTACCACTCTTCCGGCCAGCTGAACCGCTTGGCGCTGGCCCGGCCGGCATTGCGGATGCTGTCGCCGTAATAGATGCCGATCGAAGGCATGTGCAGGTCCTGGAAAAGCTCGTGCTGATCGTCGCCGACGATGATCAGGACGTCGAGCTTCGCCGAGGCCATCTCGGACTTGAGGCGCTTCATCGCGTCCTGCACTTCGTAGAAACGCCCGGTGATCGCATCGTCGGCGATGAGCTCGCCGATGTTCGGCGGGGCCACGGCGAGGACGTCGGCGTAGGAGCGCGGTTTGCCCTCGCGGTCGTAGTACTTCATGCGAAGGTCGCTTTGGCGAAAACCTCTCAGCCAGTCCTGCAGCTCGGCTGCGAGCATCACGCTGTGGGAGGAACCGAAGGCCGCGGCGAGACGCGCCATTTTCAATCCGCCTTCGCGCCGGACTGCTTCACGACGCGCGTCCATCGCTGCCGCTCCTGGGCCGCCCAAGCGCCGAACTCCTCCGGCGGGCCGCTCCGGGGCACGAGACCGAAGGATTTCATCCTGGCCTGTGTCTCGGGGCGCTCGATCAGCTCGTTCAGCTTCGAATTGAGCCGCGCGACGATTTCCCTGGGTATTCCCGCGGGAGCGACGATTCCCGTGCCGGAGGTCGAGGTCACGGCGGGATAGCCGCTCTCGGCGAGCGTCGGAATGTCCGGCAGATCCGCGTCGCGGCTCGCGCCGGTGATCGCGAGGGCGCGCACTTCGCCGCTATTCACACGGGTGCGCACCAGGTCGAAGAGGACGTCGGCCTGTCCCGCGATCACTGCCGTGAGCGCCGGCGCTCCGCCCGCGTAGGGGACGTTGAGCGCCTGGATCCCGGCTTCCATCCTGAACAACTCGTAGGTAAGGTGCGGCAGCGTACCCACGCCGGCGGTGGCGAAGTTGAGCTTTCCCGGATTGCTCTTCGCCCAGGCGACGAGCTCCTGCACGGATCGATAGGGAACCTTGGGATTCGCGACCAGCAGCTGCGGCGAATTGGAGACGAAGCCGATCGGCGCGAACGCGGTGGCAGGGTCGTATGGCATGTTCGTCCCCTGCAGCGCGGGATTCACCGCGAGGACGCTCGTATTCGCATAGAGCAGCGTGTAGCCGTTGGGCTCGGAGCGCGCGACGAACTCGCCCGCAACGAGCCCGCCCGCGCCCACGCGGTTCTCGACCACGAAGCGCTTGTTGAAGAGGCCCGACAATCCGTCGGCGATGAGCCGGCCCGGGACGTCGGTGGGTCCGCCCGCAGGCGCCGGGACGACGAGTCGCACGGGCCTGGCCGGATAGGCTTGGGCGGCGGCGTCGCGCGCAGGCCAGAAGAGCATGGAGACCGTCGCGAGCGCCGCGACCAGGGAGCGCCGATTGATCATGCGCATATGATAGCCTGTAGCCCCGCCATCCCCTCGAGCGCGATTCATGAAGACCGGCTTCGCAGCGCTTGCGCTCGCGGCCGTGCTGTCCGGCGCTGCGCAGCCGCAGGACTATCCGGCGAGGCCCGTGCGCCTCGTGGTTCCCTACGCCGCCGGCGGCAACGCCGACATCTTTGGCCGGACTCTCGCCCAGAAGCTCGGCGACGCGATGAAGCAGCCGTTCGTCGTCGAGAATCGCGCCGGCGCGAACGGCGGCATCGGTGCGGACTTCGTGGCCAAGTCCGTGCCCGACGGCTACACGCTGCTCGTGACCGCCAACGGCCCGATCGTCGTCAACCCGGTGCTCTATGCCAAGGTACCCTACGATCCGGTCAGGGATTTCGCGCCCATCGCGCAGTGCACCGTGTATCAGTACGTGCTGGTGACGCTGGCCAGCTCGCCCATCAGGAGCATCTCCGACCTGGTCGACGCGGCGCGCGCACGGCCCGGGGCCGTCTCCTACGGCTCCACCGGGATCGGCGGCGGCAACCATCTTGCCGGAGAGCTGTTCGCGCTCGCGACAGCTACCCAGCTCACGCACGTGCCCTACAAGGGCAGCGCGCCGGCGCTCGCCGACCTGCTCGGCGGCCAGCTCACTTTCATGTTCGATACCGTGATCACATCGGTTCCGCAGATCCGCGCCGGAAAGCTGCGCGCGTTCGCGGTGTCGAGCGGCAGGCGCGCCTCGAGCCTGCCCGAAGTGCCGACCATGCAGGAGGCGGGCATCAGGAATTTCGACATCTCGCAGTGGCAGGGCGTGCTCGCGCCCGCCGGCACGCCCAAGGCGATCGTCGATCGCCTCAACGCCGAGCTCGTCAGGGCGGTGCGCTCGGCCGACGTCCGCGAGCGCATCGTCACGCAGGGCGGCAACGAAATCGTGACCGGCACGCCGGAGGACTTCGCCGCGCTGATCAGGAGCGATCTGCAGATGTACGCCAAGCTGATCAAGGACGCCAGGATTCCGGCGCAATGAAAATCCTCGTCCTCCCCGGCGACGGCATCGGGCCGGAGATCACGGCGGCGACGCTGGCCGTTCTCGATCGCGCGAATCTGCTCTTCAAGCTGGGACTGCAGTGGCAGCACGGGGAAATCGGCCTTCCCGCCCTGAAGAAAGAAGGCACGACCCTCCCCGGGCGCGTGCTCGAAGCGGCGCGCCTCTCGGCAGGCGTGATTCTCGGACCGTTCTCGACTTACGAGTACCCGGCGCGCGAAAAAGGCGGGATCAACCCTTCGGCGGAGCTTCGCACCAAGCTCGATCTCTACGCCAACATCCGTCCCGCAAGATCGCGCCTCGGCGTCGGGCTAACCGGCAGGCCGGTCGATCTCGTGATCTACCGCGAGAACACCGAGGGCTTCTATGCCGACCGCAACATGCACTCTGGGCTCGGGGAGTTCATGCCGACCGAGGACATGGCGCTCGCGGTGCGCCGCGTCACCGCGAAATGCTGCGAGCGCATCGCGCGCCGCGCCTTCGAGGCGGCGATGGCCCGCCGCAGGAAAGTCACCGCCGTGCACAAGGCGAACGTGTTCCGCATCTCCGACGGGCTGTATCTGCGCGAAGTGCGCAAGGTCGCGCAAGGCTTTCCCCAGGTTCAGCTCGAAGAGCTCATCGTCGACGCCATGGCGGCGCTCCTGTTGCGCGACCCGATGCGCTTCGACGTGATCGTCGCCGAGAACATGTACGGCGACATCCTTTCGGACGAAGCGTCCGAGCTCTCGGGCGGCCTGGGCCTCGGCGGCTCGATCAACGCCGGGGACGAGCATTGCGTCGCGCAGGCGCAGCACGGCTCGGCGCCCGACATCGCGGGCAAGGACAAGGCGAATCCCGTCTCGCTCATCCTTTCGGCCGCGATGCTGCTCGAGTGGATGGCCGCTCGCCACCGCAATGACTCGTTCGGCGCCGCAGCGAAGGGCATCGACGCGGCCGTCGACGCGACCCTCAAGAACCCCGCGACGCGCACCGCCGATCTCGGCGGGAAGATCGGAACGCGGGAGTTCGGGGAGGCCGTGACGGCGAAGCTGGGATAGCCTCGGGACGGCGCGGTGCTATCCTATGTCGGCTTCCCCACATCGGAAGGAATTGCCATGACACGGTTTATTTCCATCATCGCGGCCGCGGCGCTGGCCGGCTGCGGAGTCGAGACGGCAAGCACTGCGGCCACCGCCGCCGCACTCAAGAAGCAGGAGCTCGAGCAAAGCAAGAAGACCCTCGAGCAGGCTCAGCAGAAGATCGGGCAGGCCATGGAGCAGGTGCAGCAGTCGCAGCAGTCGCGCGAGGCCGCGGAAAAATAGCAGCTCGAGCGCACGCGAGGCGCGGAGGCCGATCATGATGCGTCATGCACGCCCGATGATATGGGTTCTGCTTGCGGCGGCCGCGATGATCCCGGGAGCCTACGCTCAGCAGAACCCGTACCGTGAAGACGGCTGGGGAAGACTCCCCGACGGTAGGAAGTGGGGACAGACGAGCGCAGTCGATATCGATCGCAGCAACAACGTCTGGGTCTTCGAGCGATGCGGCGCGAATTCCTGCATCGGCTCGAACATTGCACCTCTGGTCAAGCTCAGCCCGTCGGGTAAATTTCTCAAGAGCTTCGGCGCGGGGATGTTCGCGTTCCCCCACGGTATCCATATCGACGGAGCCGGCAGCGTGTGGGTCACCGATGCGGACGGAAAGGATGGCAAAGGCCATCAGGTCGTGAAGTTCAGCGCGGAGGGAAAGGTCCTGATGACGCTGGGCAAAGCCGGGATCGCGGGAGACGGCCCGGACACCTTCAATCGGCCGTCGGACGTGCTCACCGCGCCGAACGGCGACATTTTTGTCGCGGACGGACACGGTGGAGACTCCAACGCGCGCATCGTCAAGTTCTCGAAGGACGGAAAGTTCATCAAGACCTGGGGCAGGAAGGGAGCGGATCGCGGCGAGTTCGACACTCCTCACGCCCTCGCGATGGATTCCAGGGGGCGGCTGTTCGTCGGCGACCGCGGCAACAGCCGCATCCAGATCTTCGACCAGGAAGGGAATTTCCTCGAAGAGTGGAGGCAGTTCGGCAGGCCGAGCGGGCTCTTCATCGATCGGAACGACACCTTGCACGTGGCCGATCACCAGTCCAACGCGAAGCTCAACCCCGGTTTCAAGCGTGGCATCCGGATCGGCAGCGCCAAGGACGGTGCGGTCAGTGCCTTTATCCCGGGCCTGGGCGCCGAGCCGGAAACCCAGAGCGTGGGAGAAGGCGTGGCGGCCGATGCGAACGGCAACGTTTACTGGACCGAAACGGCCGGAATGACGGTGAGGAAATTCGTCAAGAAGTAGTCGATGACTGTCAGGTCCGGGCCTTCTAGCCCGAGGGTAAGCGCGCCCGCGCCCATTCCGTCGCGCGGCGTGCTTCGCGCGCCTTGACCGCGGCCTTCAACCGGATCCAGTCGGCCGCCTTCTCGGCCGGATACAGCGCGGCGGCGTCGAGGTGGGACTTCGTCAACGCGATCAGCTCGTCCGCGCGCGCCGCATCGTTGAAGGCCGAGGCGGCATCGGGCAGAACGTGGGGGCGCCCGCGCGGCGAGGCCTTGGCGAGGATGGCCGGAAGATTCTCCAAGACGAAGCGCCAGCCCGGCTCGACCCTCCCGCTGTCGTCGCCCATGTGAGTGAGATTGAAAACCGCATCGCTCGGCGGCAGCTCGTCGGTCAGCATCAGTTCCATCAGCCGCCGCTGCAAGCTCGGGTCCCGTGCTTGTCGCAGCGCCGATTGCGCCTCCCACTTGTCCGTCATGTCGGTGGCGCCGCGCATCCGCCCGAGCAGGGCTTCGAAGGTCGCCGGATCGGCGTAGCGGCCGACGATGTTCAGCACCGCGGGCCGGATCGCCGGATCGATGGGTTTCTCCGCGCGCGCGGCAAACCGGGACTGCGCTTCGCGCACGACCGCCTCATGCCCCGCCCAGCCGAGCGCCTCGATCAGCGACCTGCGCAGCAAGGCGGTGTCGGCGGGTTCGCCCGGCAGCGGGTCCCAGCCGACGCCCGCAAAGGGCGCCTCCAGGAGCCGCGCGACGTAGCGATCGAAGACGGCCCGGTCGCCCGGAGAATCGATCAGGTCGCGCAGAAAACGCAGCGCGCCGGTGACATGGTCCCAGATCGTGCGGTCGGTCTCGGCACCGAGATTTTCCACGAGCGCGAGATAGCGCGTCGCGTCGACGCGGCCCGCCTGCGCGAGCGCGAAGGTGTCCGAGAGCAGGCGCAGACGGTCGGCGGCGGGATGCCGTTTCAAGGCGAGCGCGAGCCGGCGAAAGTTCCGGTCGTCGTACTGGCTTCTGTAGTAACCGGTGTCGCCGGCGTTTGCGAGCATCGCGCCGCAGCGTTCGAGCCGCAGTTTCTGCGGGCTGCGCTCGAGAAGGACCGTGCGCCTTCTCCCTGCCGCGTCGGCGAGGATCACCGGCACATTCCACGCAAGCGGCGCCGCTTTGGGGTCGTTGAGGGTGAAGCGCTCCTGGGCAAGCGTTACGACGGCGGCGCGGTTTTCGCACTGCTGCAAGACTTTCACGACCGGGTACCCCGGCTGCTCGGTCCAGCCCGCGATCAGTTTGCCGATGTCTTGCCCCGATGCTCCCGACAGATGGTGCCAGAAGTCGGCGGTGGTCGCATTGGAAAAGCGGTGCGCCCGCACGTAGCTCCGCACGCCCGCACGGAAAGCGTCGTCGCCGAGATAGCCCTCGAGCATGCGCAGGACCGCGGCTCCTTTGGCGTAGGTGATGGAATCGAAGACGTCCATCGCGCGCACGTCGTTTTCGACCGGCGTCTGGATCGCATGGGTCGTCCTGCGCGCGTCCTCCGACAGGGCCGACTCCTTCCACAGCGCATCGCGCAGCCGCATGCCCCAGCCCGGGTTGAAGCGCTCGGTGGCCTTGCTCGCCATCCACGAGGCGAACCCCTCGTTCAGCCACAAGTTGTCCCACCAGGCCATGGTGACGAGGTTGCCGAACCATTGATGCGCGATCTCGTGCGCGATGAGGCCGTAGACCCCTTGCTGCTGGCGCAGCGAATCCTCAGTCGGGTTGTACAGCAGGCGGCCTTCGTTGTAGGCGATCGCCCCCCAGTTTTCCATCGCGCCGCCTATGCCGCCGGGAAGCGCAATCTGGTCCAGCTTGGCCAGAGGGTAAGGCTCGCCGAAGTAGCCGTTGTAATAGCGCACGATCTGCTTGGTCGCCTCCATCGCGTACCGCGCGCGCTCGCGCTTGCCTTTCACGGTGTGGATGGCGAGCCGGATCCCATCGACGCCGTCTTCCAGGAGATCCATCTCTCCGACGAAGAGCGCCACCAGATACGTCGACATCGGCACCGATCTGGCAAAGCTCACTTCCTTCCTGCCGTCGGGTCTGAGCTCGACCTTGGACTGCGGCATGTTCGAGATCGCGGTCAAGGATGCGTCGATTACCGCGACGATCTCGAAGGTCGCGCGAAACACCGGCTCGTCCCATCCCGGAAAGAGCCGCCGCGCCTGCACCGGTTCCATCTGGGTAGCGAGCATGAGCTTCTCCACGAGCCGCCCTTGCTCGCGCTCCTTGTACGCTATCTGGTACAGGCCTTGAGGATGCTTGCCGATCGTCCCCGAATAGTCGATGCCGAGCCGGTAGCTGCCGGGCGCGATCGCCGCGGTCGCAGGCGTGAGCGTCACCGTTTCGCGCTGCGGATCGAGGCTGGGTGTAAGGCTCGTCTCGTCTCCCGTGCCCGCACGCAGCCTCACTGACTTGAAAGTCAGCTCGGCCGCGTTGACGACGATCGCCCGCACGGGTCGGGCGACCTCGATGTCTATGACCGCCTCGGCGTCGAAGCGGTCGTAAGTCGTCGCGGGAACGATGCGCAGCGCGTAGTGCCTGGGCACCACGTCCTTGGGCAACTTTCCCGGCGTCTTCGCGAATGAGAAGCGCGGCTCGGCGCTTGCCGGGGCGAAGCAGAGCAGCAACGCTGCCGCGAGGGCAAGCGAGCCGACCGCGGTTCGATAAACGGTTCGCAATGAGTTCGAGCCGTCGTCAGTTCGCGAGCGGATCGGGGCGGAGCTGGAACTTCACGACCCGGGGCCGGTTCTCCTTGCCGCCTTCGACGTGGAACACCGTCCGGGTGGAATACGTCGCCCACAGCGATCTGCCCTTCCAGCCGGCGTTCGGATCGTCGATTCGACCTTCCGACCACTTGGCGAAGAAGCCCATGGGATACGGGACGCGAAGCGTGACCCACTTGCCCTCCACCAGGGCGAAGTACGAGTCGCTCATGTTCCCCGATGCGATCGGGACGTTCTTGCCGAGGCCGAAGGTGTCGAACCAGTCCACCCAAGTGTAGTAGCTCGCCTCGACGCTGCCGTCGTCCTGCACGTCCCTGAACTGCGGTCCGGGAAAGCGGTAAAGTGTCCAGCCCTCGGGGCAGTGCTTGCCGGTCGCGTTCGGCCCGTTGAGCGGGCCTCTGCACTTGCTGCGGTCGAACTTTCCGAGGTGTCCGCTCGCGAGCGACGCCCAGAACACGCCGTCGCGGCCGATGTCGCCGCCGCGCGGCCCGTATCCGGGGAACGGCGGCTCGTAGATCTCCGCGATCGCGGTGTGCGTCGGATCCGGTCCCGGCGCAACTCGAACGACGTGGCCCGGGAACCCCATCGATGTTCCCCAGACCGAGCCGTCGATGGGATTGACGTTGATGCTGTACAGGGCAACCTGCACGCGCTTGTCCTTCGCCGGGTCGACCGGCTGGTTCGGTTCCACCCATTCGTCGCGCCTGCCGTTGCCGTTGGTGTCGAGGATGAACGGCGTCCAGCCTTGCGAGCGCACCTCGTCGCCGGTCTCCTCGAACATTCTCCGGTTGAGCCAGCCGAAGGCGCCCGGGCCGCTGACTCCGTTGCTCACCCACAACGTCTGATTGGCATCTTCGGCGAAGATCACGTGGTGTGATGGGAAGCAGGTGCTGATGAGCGTGAACTTGCCGGTCGCTGGATCGTACATCGAGAGATGACGGTTGGCACTCTCGAGCGGGAACACCTTCGCCGACGGATGATCCCCGCCCTTCTTGCAATAGTCCGGGTTCGCCGGGGAACGCACGCGCGCAGCCGCCCACACCCGTCCCTTCTCGTCCATCATCTGGTTGTGAATGCTCGCCTGGCTGTCCCAGATGGGTTCGGGTCCCCAGTAGGGAGAAGGCGCCATCGGTGCCGCCTTCGAGGACGGCGTCTTCGGATCGCGCACCGGGTGCTTTATTTGACCCGCCGTATGCGTGTTCGGATCGAGCACGGGAAACAGATCCGTGCTTTCCTCGGGTGCGCCGTACAGTTTGCCGTTGGCGTTGACGGTCGGCTTGCGTCGGTCGGTCGAAATCAAATCGTGCATGTAGCCCGTGGGCGTGCTCCAGTCCCACAGCGTGAGCACGATGTTGCGCTCGAGCCCTTTGGGCCGCTCGGGTCTTGCGAAGGGCAGCTCGCCGGCGGCGACCCGGTCGGTCCAGTCGCCCCACAGCGCGAGCGCCCGCGGGCCGTCGAGACGGCCGAGCACGGTGACCATCTGAGTCATGGCCTGACCCGAAGCGATGCGCCGTCCCCACGCCTCCGCCGAGGACTTGAAATGGGCGAAGTCCTTGGGCATCGTGCGCGTTCCCAACGTGCCGAGCGCGTGGCAGGACATGCAGCCGCTGGTCTTGATGATGTTCACCCACTCGGGCTGGGTTTTCACGGGCCCTGCCGGAAACTCGCTCTTCGCCGGGATCCTGAGCATGGAATACCAGTAGATCGGCGGGTAATACTGGGCAGCCGCAGCCGCATCGGGCGCCACCACCGCAGTCAGATCGAGGACTTTCCCGGGCGCGGCCTGCACCTTGGGCGAATCGACCAGCCCGTAGCCGCGCACCCACACGCTGTAGTTGGCTTTCGGAAGCTCGGGAATGAGGTAGCGGCCGCGATCATCCGTGACCACGATCTTGGTGAATTTGGTTGGGAGATCGGTCGTCTCCGCGATCACCCAGACCCCGGCCTCTGGGCCGCCCGCACTCGCGACCGTGCCGCTGAGATCGCTCCCGCCGACGCGGGGGCCGGGCGCTGCGCTCTGCGAGCCACCCGGAGGGACCTGGCACGCCGCCAATAAGAGGGAAACACCTGCGACCGCCAGGTGCAAGGATCTTATCGTCGTCATGTTTTCGCTCCTCGAGAAATGAAGCAAGGGCCCGTCCGTGCGAAAGTTCACAATTATGCCGCCAAACAGGAATGGCGACGAGCGGGTCCCGTAATACCATTCGCGCGCGGTTATGATGAGTCTGATAGGAGGAACGACATGTCAAAGCCACTTCGTGTGATGGCGCTTGCGCTCATTGCGATGCTGTTCTCTTCCGCCGCAGCCGGCCAGGGTTTCGATCTGCGCAGGCTTTTCTTCGGCGCCGGGGTGAGCCAGAACAAGGTTTCCGGCCTGGATAACAGCACCGGCTTCCAGGTTTTCGGCGGCTACAATTTCCCGGCCTTGGCGCGAAACTTCTACGTCGACGCCGAAGCCGGCTACATGGAGACCGGAAAATTGAAGGCGGTCGGATGCACCGGGACCTTTTGCAATGCCAAGGCCAGCGGCTTGTGGACGACGGGCGTCGCGCGCTACCTAGTGGCGCCCAAGGTGGAGCTGATCGGCCGGGCCGGCCTGGATTTCGGCGACGACGACGGTCTCATGTACGGCATAGGCGCCGGTTACATCGTGAACAAGAACCTGAAACTGCGCCTCGAGTTCGTCGCGCGCGACCACGTGGACTCGTTGCAATTCAATGCCGTTTTCTATCCCTGGTAAGCGCCGCGCCCGGTCAGCCGGCCCCGGCTTTCTAGAAGTCCGGCACCGGGCTAGCCCGGTGCTTTTTTTTCTACTGCGAGACTGTCCTACGCGCTCGACTTTCGCCGCTCCATCCTGATCGGCCCGGCATCTTTTTGCCCCTTGCTCCTTCGAAGCTCGCCGAACATCGCGAGCTCCCAGGGCCGTATCGCCATGACGAGGCTCGTGCCTTCCCGCATTTCGTGCGCGAGGCTCTTGTCCTGCTCGGCGAGCAGGTCGAATTCCTCAGCGAGCTTGCGCATGCGCTGCTGCAGCAATCCGTTCGACTTCTCGGACAGGCTCCCATGCACCGTGACGCGCAGCTCGCCCGCTCGCAGAAAGGACGATTCGAAAAACTGACGCTGCACCTGCTCCTCGAAAAAGCGTTGGATCGGTCCGCCTTTGCGCCAATTGAAGTTTCGAGGCAGCCGGAGCTTGATGCGGTTCTCGGGCAGCAGATCGATGATACTCATGCGATCGAGCCGGGTGAGCAAGCCTACGAGCTCGGCCTCTGAAAACCGGTAGGTCTCCAGGATCCTGGCAGCTGTCCAGTTGCTGAGCGCGAGCATCCCGACGAGCAGCAGCCTGGGGTTGCCCACCAGTTCGCGCTCCTGCTTTTCGCTCAGCTCCGCAGCGCCCGCATCCGCGGCGTGCGCCAATTCGAGCAGATCGGCAATTTCGAGATGTATCAGCGCGCAAAGGCGCTCGAGCCGACCGAGGCTGAGGTTGCGCCGCGCGAACATCCGCTTGACCGAGGACTCGGAGAGCTTCAAACCCTTCGCCACGTAGCTGTATGTCAGGCCCTTGTGGCGCAGCGTTCGCTTGACGGCCTCGACGAGCAGAGCAGCCTGGGACATGCCTGAGGTACCGGAAAGTGATACTTTGAGGTTAATTGTAGGCCACTTTTCCCGTGCGGGTTGCGTAAAACGCCCTGTCCGTCGGAGGCTGGTGCCCGGCGGTTTCTCTGGGGAGAGATCATGAAGAAGGCTTCGACGTTCGTAGCGTTTCCGATCGATGCGGCTGCGGTGATCCTGATTACGGCGTGCGGCTTGGCAGCTTGCGGGAACCTGCCTCCTGCTCCGGTCCTGAAACCCATCGAGGTCAGGGATGCTTACACCGCGATTCCCTCGGGCCGCGTGTCCTGGTATCCGCAGGGGTTCGATACCGCGCCGCGATCGCTCAACTGGGGCGTCGAACTCGAATACGCGCGCGGTACCGGACGGAGCGACCAGACGCTGGGCAGCAACGAATTCGTTTCGCTGGGCGGGAACGCTCTTCAGGGTCCGCAGGAGGTCCATCACCACGCCGATCTGCGCTACGGACACCTCGGCGTCACCGGCAACCAACGCTTCGGGGGAAGAGTCTCCGCGCTCGAGGTCGAATGGGTGGCCGGCCTGGGATTCGCCCAGCTCAATCTCGTATCCCAAAGCCGTATAGCGGGCAGCCCCACGCTCTCCGCGAGGCAGGAGTTCAGCGGCGTGGCGTTCGGAGTGGGCCCGCGCTGGAACATCACGGACGAAATGGCCCTCGAGGGGCGCCTGCAATTGCTTCACTTCTGGCCTTCCTTCGACGAAAGTCTCTGGTATCCGGAGATCGCAGTGCGCTATCGGCCCACCAAAACCCTTGCCCTGCGGATGGGGTATTCCTCGATGAGCTTCGACCCGTCGAAACAAAACGGAGGAGACTCGGCCGTGCGTGTCCGCATAAGCGGCCCGTTCCTCGGGCTGCATCTCGTCTTCTAGGGCTTTGCGCGCCGCGAACCCCGTCGCAGATCTGCGGGGGCACCTGCTATAGTCGCGCAAAGTCCCGACGGAGGATCGACCATGGGCGATGGCTCCAGCGTCAAGCCCGAATCCGACTACGACGTCCTTTACCGCATCATGACCACGCGCATGAGCGTGCGCCGCATCAGGCCCGATCCCATCCCCGACGAGTACGTGGAGAAGATTCTCGAAGCGGGCCGCTGGGCGATGTCCGGAGCGAACGGCCAGCCCTGGGAGTATCTCGTCATCAGGGACCCGAAGAAGAAGAAGGAACTCTACGACGCCTTCCAGGACACCAATCAGGAGTTCTGCTTCTGGATGGAGCAGATGCGGCCCTTCGAGCTGCGCCACCCCGCCTTCCAGGTCAAGGGAGACGATCTGAAGGATGAATGGCAGAAGATCCGCAACAGCACCGGCGGGCAGCAGCGCCGCCCCTGGCACGAGGCTCCGGTGGTGATCGTGGTGCTCGGCGACGGCCGCAGGCAGTGGGCGACGGTGAACGCCGCCTTCACCTTCGGACGGCACGCGAGCCACTTCACCGACGGCCTGGCGAATACCTGCACGCACATGCAGCTCGCGATCGCATCGCTCGGCCTCGGCTCGCACTGGGGAACGGTCCATATCCAGGAGCCGCTGAAGCGCGTGCTCGGCGTGCCCGATCTGATCGACGTCTACCTCATCATCTCGGTCGGCTTCGCCGACATCGAGAGAAAGCCCGGCGTGAGGCGCGATTTGAAAGAACTCGTGCACCGCGAGACCTACGACATGTCCAAGTTCATGTCGAACGAGGACATCATCGACTACCTCTACAAGCTGCGCGGCAAGACGATGTTCCGCTATCATCTGAAAGACAGTCTGCTGCCGGGCGCCGGCGACAAGAAGAGCTAAAATGGGTGTCTGCCGTCTTGCGCTCTGCGCGACCGCAGCGCTCGCCGCGGGCGCCGCCTGGCCGCAGGCTTACCCCACCAAGCCGATACTCGTGGTCAGCACGGCCTCGCCGGGCTCGAGCGGCGACGCCGCGCTGCGTCTGATGGCGGCGAAGATGAGCGCGGGCCTCGGCCAGCCGGTGATCGTCGAGCTCAGGACGGCCGCGCGCGGAGCGCAGGCCGCGCAGGCTCTCGCGCGGGCCGGCGCAGACGGCTACACGATCACCTACGGCACCTCCGGCACTTACGTCAACGCGCGATTCCTGTACAAGAACCTCGCATTCGACGTTCTCAAGGATTTCGCGCCGATCAGCCTCGCCGTAAGCTCGCCGAGCTACGTCGCGGTCCACGTGTCGGTGCCCGTGAATTCGCTGCAGGAGCTGATCGATTACGCGAAACGCAATCCCGGCAAGCTCGAGTATTCCTCGAGCGGGGTCGGATCGGTGTTTCATCTGGCGGGTGAGTCCCTGAAGCTCTACGCCGGAATCGACCTGCTCCACGTGCCCTACGCGCAGGCGAATTTTCCCCAGATGGTCAACGACTGGGCCGCCGGCCGGGTGGCGCTGTGGTTCCCGACCTATGCGTTCCTCGTTCCGAACATGCCGAAGGTCAAGCCGCTCGCAATCGTGGACAACCAGCGCAGCGCCCGCATGCCCGATATTCCCACCGTGGCCGAAACGCTTCCCGACTTCCGGGGGTTTCCCGCCTGGTGGGCTTTCTTCGGCCCCGCGGGCCTGCCTGCGACTATCGCCGAGCGCTTGAGCGGCGAAGTGCGCGCCTCGCTCAAGCAGGCCGAAGTCGTCGCCAAGCTGGGCGAACTGGGACTCACCACCATCGGGAGCACGCCCGAAGAGCTCGCGGCGCACCTCAAGCGCGAGATCGACGCCGTGGGAAACCTGGCCAGGGCGATCGGGTTGGAGCCCGAATAGCCCTACCGCTTCGAGCCTCCGCCCGCGGCCAGCAGCTTGTTTCCGGGCAGATTGCGCAGCTCGGCTTTGCGCCTCTTGTTGCAGGCGACGCAGATGAATCTGACGGGTCCGATCTTGAGGAATTCGCTCGTGGTCCAGTGACTTCCGGCGCTGCAGTAGCGCTTCTTTTCTTCCCTGGCCGCTTTTTTCACAGCGGGTTGTCGGGGTGGATCAGCGAGCGCCACATATGGGCGACGGGGCTCGCGTCGAACCCCAGCCCTTCCTTCGGCTGCTTGAAGTGGCGGCCGATCACGTCGATGAACGGATCGAGCGTCACTTTCACCCCGGGTTCGAATGCGTAGAGATCGTGCACGGTGATCATGCGCGCCTCCATGTACCACTTGTGCTTGCGCGCCTTTTCGTACGCCGCCTTGATGTAGGGCTCCGGCACGTAGCCCTCGCCGAAAATCTGGACGTAGCGTTCCGGATACGCGTAACCCACCGCGGGGTCCGGGAAGAAGCGCAGCGCCTGGTGATAGCGAATCGCCCAGCTCACCTTTTCGGACACGTAGGGCTCGACCATCTGCGCCGCCCACCAGCCGTGATCCACTTTGATGAGGTTCACCGCGATGTCGTGCAGCAGGCAGGCGAGCACCGTCTCCCCGGGCTCGCCCTTCTTCTGCGCATCGTTCGCGCTCTGCAGCATATGGGTCACCGTGTGCGGCATGAAGCGCAGCTTGAAGAAATCGACGATCGTGGGCTTGGGCGGCATGGCAGCGAGCGCGCCCAAAGCAAGCGGCAAGCCGCCCGGCGTCAGGCCCCCGAAAAGGACCCCGGTGCCGCGCCGCACCCCTCGCGCCTGCGCCGGCGCCGCCTTGTCGAGCTGCCTCATCATGCTCTCCTCGAGGGCGTCGGCGCGCTCCTCGGACGACAGCGCCTGGGCCTTCGAGTCCGGGCCCCGAGCGGGGGTCTTGCGCTCGACTTCCATCCTCACCTCCTCCGGATACCGTGCCACGGTAAGCCGCGCCGCAGCGCGAGTCAACCGCAGGACCTCACTGCGGCTCGATCTTCGCCAGTTCCACGTAGCGCTTCCAGCGCACCGCATCGCTCCTCATGAGCGCCTGCATCTGCTCGGGCGCACCCGGAAAGGGGTCGAGCGCCGAGTTCGCAAGGAACTGTTTCGTGTCTTCGGCAGCGGTGATCTGGTTGAACCAGCCGGCGAGCTTGTCCACGATGGGTTTGGGCGTGCCCGCGGCCACCACGACGCCCCACCAGGGCGAGACGTCGGTTCCGCCGTAGCCGAGCTCGGCGAGCGTCGGCACGTCGGGGAGCGCCGCCGAGCGCTTCGCCGCGGTGGCCGCGAGAATGCGCAGCTTTCCCCCCTTCGCCTGCCCCATCCCCCAGGTCGCGTCGAAGGAAATGAAATCGAGCTGTCCGAGGAGCAGGTCGGTCAGGGCCTGCACGTTCTGCTTGTACGGAACGTAGGTCGTCTTCACGCCGGCAGCGGTCTTGAAGAGTTCCGCCGCGATCACGCCGGTGTTGCTGGTCGCGCCGTAGAAGCTCGCGCCCGGTTTTGCCTTGAGGTGCGCGACCAGCTCGCCGATGGATTTGATCGGACCCGCGGCGTCCACCAGGATCACGAACGAGAGCGAGGCGATCGTCGTCACCCCCGAGAAGTCTTTCGTCGAGTCAAAAGGAAGGCTCTTGAACATGTACGGCGCCGACACGATCGTGGCGCTCGCCGGCGTGATGAGGATCGTGTAGCCGTCGGGCCTGGACTTCGCCAGGGCGTCGCTCGCGATCATGCCGTTCGCGCCGACCTTGTTCTCGACGATTACCGGCTTCCCCGCGAGCTTCGAGAGCCGGTCGCTGTAGAAGCGCACGATGAGATCGGCGCCCGAGCCGGGCGCGTAGTTGCACAGCGAGCGGATTTCCCGGGCCGGGTAGTCCTGCGCGGCGGCGAGAGGCGCTGCGAGCGCGAAGAACGCCGCGGCGAGCAACGCGGGTGTCCGATGGAACATGGCTCCCTCCTCGTACGACGGGAGATTCTAGGCTATTCGACGCGCGCGCCGGCGGATCATCAGGCTCCGCACCAGTCTCGGATCAGCTCCTCGTAGATCTGCACCGACTGCCGGATGCGCTCCATGCTGCAGTACTCGTCGGTCTGGTGCGCCTGCTTGGGCTCGCCCGGTCCCAGCACAACCGTCGGCGCGCCCTTGTATACCTTCAGGAGGTTCCCCGCATCGGTGTTGTAAGTCTGGGCGCGCGGCTCCGGCTTCACACCGAGCGTGCGGCCGGTGATCTCGAACACGCGCTGCACCCAGTCCTCCTCGGGCTCGGTCCACACCGCGTTCATGTCCGAGAAGACCTCGAGTTCGGCCTCCTTCCCGAGCGTCGCCTGCAGCCTCGCGCGCAGGGCCGCATGATCCATCCCCGGCACCGTCCGGATGTCGACCCCGAAGCTCGCCGCGTCCGGCACGGAGTTGACCGTGTTGCCGCCCTCGAAGGTCCCGACGTTCATCGTCGGCTTGCCCATCACCGGGTGCGCCGGCTGGCCGAAGTCGAACGACTCGAGCTTGGACACCGCGCCCACCGCCTTGTAGATCGCGTTCACACCGAGCTCGGGCATGGATCCGTGCGCCGAAACGCCGCGGAAGCGCGCGTAGAACTTGAGCGAGCCCTTGTGCCCGAGGTAGGGATAGTTCGAGGTCGGCTCGCCCACGATCATCGCTCCGGCCTTGCCGAGCAGCCGCGTCCGGGCGAGATGCTCCGAACCTATGCACCCGCCCTCCTCCGCGGCGGTGAGCACGATGACTACGCCGGGCGTGCCCGGAAGTTTCTTCGCGAGCTTGCGCGCCGCGAGCAGGATCGCCGCGACGCCCGCTTTCATGTCGGAGGAGCCGCGCCCGTAGAGCCGGTCGCCGTCGGTCTCCCCAGCGAACGGATCGCGCGACCAGGCCCTGGCGCCGAGCGGCACGGTATCGATGTGCCCGGTGAGGCACAGCGGCGGCCGCGCCTGCGCGCGGCCGGCGCGCGCGACGACGCTGGTGCGCCCGTCGGCGAACTCGTGGTAAGCGACGCCGAAGCCCCAGCCCTCGAGCAGCGCGCCCAGATGCCGCGCGCAGTCGCGCTCCTGGCCCGGCGGGTTGACCGTGTCGAATTCCAGCAGCGACCGGGTCAGGGCAACGGCGTCTTGATCGTTCACCTGCGGCCGCCTTCCATTCGAATTGCGGGCATGCCCATAGGCGCATTATGATCCGGGAAGCCGGAATTCGCGCAGACCCATGACCGCACGCAGAGACTTCATCCGGAATTCGGCCGGCGCCATGGCGGGAATCGCCTTTGTCGGTTGCGATCTCCTCGCCCTGGGGGACGCGCAGGCGCAACCGGCGGGAAGGCGCCGCGAGGTCGTGGTGAGCGGCCGCCGCGTGAAGACTGTCGACGTGCACGCGCACTGCGCCGTGCCCGAAGCGATGGCGATGATGGGCCTGAAGGTCGAGCCCCAGACCTTGATCATGGGGCGGGACCGCATCCGCGCGATGGACGAGCAAGGCATCGACGTCGAGGCGCTCAGCATCAATCCCTACTGGTACAAGGCCGAGCGCGATCTCGCGCGGGCGCTCATCAGGATCCAGAACGAGAAGCTCGCCGAGCTGTGCGCATCCCAGCCGGAGCGCTTCGTCGCCTTTGCCACCGTGGCCCTGCAGCACCCGGATCTCGCCGCGGAGCAGCTCGAGGAAGGCGTGAAGAAGCTCGGCCTGCGCGGCGGCTCGATCGGCGCCAACGTCGCAGGCGAGGAGCTGTCCGACCCCAGGTTTCATCCGTTCTGGGCGAAGGCGGAGCAGCTCGGCTGCCTGATTTTCATCCATCCTCAAGGGGGAAGCGCCGGTCTCGAGCAGCGGCTGCGAGGCAGCGGCGGCCTCGCCAACGTCATCGGCAACCCGCTCGACACGACGATCGCGCTCTCGCACCTGATTTTCGAAGGAACGCTGGACCGCTTCCCCGGGCTCAAGATCTGCGCGGCGCACGGCGGAGGCTACCTGCCCTCCTACGCCGCGCGGTCGGATGCCGGCTGCGTGACCTTTCCCGAGCGTTGCGCCAAGGTGCCGCTCAAAAAGCGCCCCACCGAGTACCTGCGCCGGCTCTATTACGACTCGATCGTGTTCACGCCCGAAGCCCTGCGCCATCTTGCCGCGCAGGTCGGCTCAAGCCAGATCGTCATGGGGACCGACTATCCGTTTCCGTGGATGAAGACTTCGGTCGATCACATCCTCAACACGCCGGGCCTCTCCGACGCCGAGCGCGCGGCGATGCTGGGCGGGACCGCGTCCCGATTGCTCGGGATCAAGGCCTAGCCTGGACCGATTTCACGTTCAGCCGACGATCGCTTTCCATTTCCCCGCGATGTGCTCCGCGCCGCGCAGCGAAAGGGCAAAGATCGTGTAGGTCGGGTTCGAGGCGCCGCTCGTGGGAAAAATCCCCGGCCCGGCGATGCAAAGGTTGGGGATCTCGTGCGCCTGGCCGAAGCTGTTGACCACCGAGTTCCCGGCGCCCGTGCCCATGATGGTCCCGCCCATCAGGTGGATCGTCGGGATGTTCCCGCGCCCGGACCAGGTTTCCTTGGCGCCCGCGGCGCTGGCGATCTTGAGGCCTTCCTCGAAGTTCGCATTCCACACGCGAGCGACATCCTCGTCGTAGCTGTGGACGATCTTGCCGAGGGGCATGCCGAACTCGTCCTTGTCGCTCGCCAGCTCGACGCGATTCTCCACGTTCGGCATTTCTTCCCCGAAAGCGTTGATGCGGGTCAGCCCGCGCGCGGCGCGCTTCATGAACGCGTGCAGGTCGGCCCCGAACAGGTCGAGCCGCGCATTGGCGAAACCCCCCAGGTCGCTGGTCTTCAAAGCGGAGCCTGCGACGATAAACGTGCTGCCGAAGGCGCCCTTGTGGCTGGTCTTGCCGTAGCGGTCGTAGGACATGTATTGCGCGCCGGTGGTACCCATGTGGTTCTGGACGTCTTCGTCGAAGATCGCCCAGGTGCCCGAGGCGTAATGCGTCATCATGTATTTGCCGACCAGGCCGCTGCGGTTGGCGAGGCCCTTTCGATGCGCGCCGTTCGCCGAATTGAGCAGGATGCGCGGGTTCTGCGCCGACCACGCGGCGAGCACCACGACGCTCGCCGGCTGGAATTGCTTCTCCTTCTTCTGGTCGTAGTACTCTACGCCGGTGACGCGGGTGCCGTTGCCGTTGGTGAGGACGCGCGTGGCCGTGCTCCACGGCCGCACGTCGACACCGGCCTTTCTCGCGTCGCCCAGATAGGTGACGAGCGGATTGGAAAGCGCGCCGGTCGGGCAGCCGACGTGGCACCAGCCGTCGTAGATGCACGCGGGGCGCCCCTTGTACTCGGTCGAGTTCATGCCGACCGCCGCGGGCACCATGCGGATGCCTACCGCTTCGAAACCCTTAAGCCAGATGTCGCCGTTGCGGAAGGTCTTCATCGGCGGCATCGGGTAGGGAGCGCCCGCCGGCCGCCAGATCTCCTCGGCCTTGGCGTCGCCGGAGACACCGACGTCGCGCGCCACCTTGTCGTAGTAAGGCGCGAGGTCCTGATAGGAGATCGGCCAGTCGAGCCCGCGATTGTGCTCGCTTTTCACCTTGAAGTCGTTCGGCAGCAGTCGCGGAAAGTTCGCAAAATAGTGCAGCGCCGCCCGCCCACGCCCCAGCCCGATTGGTAGCCGTAGCCCATCGGGTTCCTGCCCTCTAGGACGAACGGAGCTCCGGCGGTCTTGATCCGCCGTCCCCAGAAATCCGAGCTGATCAGATCGGAGAGTCTCCAGTCCGGCCCCTGCTCCAGCACCACGACTTTCTTGCCGGTCTTCGCGAGCACCGCGGCATAGACCGAGCCCGACGCACCCGCGCCGACGATGACGACATCGACTTTTTCGAGCTTGGCCATGTCACCACCTCTTCTCGGGCGCGATGTGCGCCATGTAGGGGATGCCGAGGGATTCGTAACCTTCCACCGTTCCGTAGACCACGTCGACGGCGTCGCTGCGCGTCACGAAGTAGACGAACGGCCCGGGCGGCCCTTGCCAGCCGTCGAGCTTGTTCTGGCGCATCAGGTCGACGAACTCGCGCTGCTCGAGGGTATTGAGCTGCGCGAAGCGACGCCCCTCGCGCGCCTGGCTCGCCCTGTCGATCGCGCCGATCGCGGCCCGGTAGAAGTTCGCGTAAGGGGGCTTGACGTTGAGGATGCGCGCCTCGAGCAGCGCCTCTTCGGGCGGAACCGAAAGCTGCTGATCGATGAAATGCGAAATGCCCGCCGCGCGGGCGCCGGGAACGAGCGTCTCGCCCAGTGCTTCCAGGGTCTCGGCCTCGCTGGCCTTCAGGAGGCGGAAGGGCACGCCCTGTGCACGCGCCTCGCGCGCGGTCAGGAAAATTTCGGCGCCGCCCACCGTAAACGCGAGCGCGCCGAGCGTCGCGCCGCGAATGAAGTCCCGTCGTTTCATCTCGAGCATGATGTCCTCCTCGACAAGTGCGGGCTGCTGCTCCGGATGGAGTAGTGGGCTGCAACGGGATTCTAGGCCAACTCCAACTTCCAAATAAAGGGGTCCGGTCCCCCTGTTTACGGCCAGCCGTCGAAGGTGCAACATGACCGCCTTCGGCCGCCCCGAATTCGAAGAAGCGGAGGCGAGGCCGGCCTCGATCCGCGCCAATCAGGGAGAACTCATGAAATTCATCGCATCGGCTGCAGCCCTTCTGCTCTTCTCCACCGGCGCGGTGACCGCGCAGACGCTCGACGACCTCAAGAACGACGGGAAGAATACCGACAACATCCTCACCTACGGGATGGGCTATCACCAGCAGCGCTACAGCCCGCTCAGGCAGATAGACAAGAACACCGTCAGGCGCCTGGTGCCGGTGTGGAACCTGAGCCTCGACAACAACTGGGGCGAGCAGGCGCAGCCGATCGTCTACGACGGCGTGATGTACGTCACCACCGCGAGAGCGACGGTCGCGATCGACGCCGTCTCCGGCAGGCAGATCTGGAAGCAGACGCTCGATTGGCCGCCCGAGACGCCGCGCGTGGTGTGCTGCGGCGTATCCAACAAGGGCGCGGCGATCTACAACGGCCGGATTTATCGCACCACGCTCGACGCCCATGTGGTCGCGTACGACGCCAAGACAGGCAAGGAATTCTGGAAGTCGAAGGCCGCGGAGTGGAAGGACGGTTTCTCGCTCACCGTCGCGCCCCTGGTCGCGAACGGCGTGCTGGTCACCGGCATCTCCGGCGCCGAGTTCGGCGTGCGCGGCTTCATCGACGGCTGGGACCCGGACACGGGCAAGCAGCTGTGGCGCCACTACACCATCCCGGCGCGCGGCGAGAAGGGCAACGGGACCTGGCCGCAGGACAACAACGCCTGGGAGACCGGCGGCGGCTCGGCCTGGATCACGGGATCGTACGACCCCGCGCTCGATCTCATGTACTGGGGCATCGGCAACCCGGCGCCCTGGGCGTCGCAGACCCGGGCGGGCGACAACCTGTATACCTCGTCCGTGCTGGCGATGCGCCCGAAGACCGGCGAAGTCGTGTGGTACTACCAGTTCACGCCGAACGACGCGTACGACTACGACGCCTGCTGGGAGCTGATCCTCGCCGACCTCGACGTGCAGGGCCGGGCGCGCAAGGTGGCGATGCAGCTCAACCGCAACGGCTTCCTCTACGTGCTCGACCGCAGCAACGGAGCGCTGATCTCGGCGAAACCGTACGCAAAGGTAAACTGGGCGAGCCATGTCGATATGAAAACCGGCCGCCCGGTGGAGACCGAGATCGCAAAAAGCATCCGTGACATGAAATCGACCGAGATGTGGCCGTCTACGCGCGGCGGCAAGAACTGGGAGCACGCCGCGTTCAATCCGCAGACCGGCCTCCTCTACGCCAACACGCTGCACGAGGGCCGCATGTACAAGCACCTGGAGACCAAGCCGTTCAAGGTCGGCGAGCGCTACATGTACATCGAGAACCTGCCGCTGCCGCGCGCGGCGGGCGAGCCGGTCGGCCATATCGAGGCCATCGACCCGCTCACCGCGGAGAAGAAGTGGCGCGTGCCGCTCGCGGATTTCCAGATCTGGTCGGCGATGCTCGCGACCGGCGGCGGATTGCTTTTCACCGGCAGGGAGACCGGCGAATTCATCGCCCTCGACGCCGACACCGGCAGGCAGCTGTGGCAGTTCCAGACGGGCTCCGGCATCAACGCCATGCCGGTGACCTTCACCCAGAAGGGCCGGCAGTACGTGAGCGTGCTCTCGGGGATCGGCGGGCTGTACTGGAACATCGCGCGCGAGCAATTGAAGGACAAGGTGCCGCCGGGGGGCTCGGTCTGGACCTTTGCGCTGATGCCGAACTAGAGCCGTGCAGCGGAGTCTCGCCATAGCGTCGCTAGTCATCGCCGCTCTGGCCCGCGCTCCCGCCGCGGCCCAAAGCCCGCAGGCTCAGGGCTTCGCGGCCGAGCGGCTGAAAAGCGGCGCGGAAATCTACGCGCGCAACTGCTCGCCCTGCCACGGCGGGCGCATGCTCGACCCGCAGGGAGCCTCCGACCTGAGGAAATTCCCGCGCGATCAACGCGAGCGCTTCATCAATTCGGTGACGCGCGGCAAAAATCAAATGCCGCCCTGGGGCGACCTGCTGAAGCCTGAAGAGCTCGAAGCGCTGTGGGCCTACGTGGTCGCGGGTGGCAGTATCTGACGCAGCCCTTCACAGGGGCAGCATGCGCCGCATTATCCCGTGGCGCGGGAAGACGAGGTGCCTCGCGGCGGCGAGCGTGTGGACGGCGATCAGCGTTACGAAGACGTAGGACGTCCCCACGTGCAGGCCGTTGAAAACAGCGTAGATGTCGCGGTCGTCGACGCCCCACGGCGGGAGCGGCACGGCGTTGAAGAGCTTGACCCCGAACTTGCTGAAGTTCGAGGCGGTATAGCCCGCGATCGGCATGACCAGCATGCAGACGTAGAGGAGGACATGGTTCACGCGTGCGGCGCCCCTCTCCCAGGCGGGCATCGACTCGGGCAGAGGCGGCGGAGTGTGCGTCAGGCGCCAGGCGAGGCGAAACACGATCAGCAGCCCGATCACGAGCCCGGTGGACTTGTGGAAATTGACGAAGACGGTGCGCTCGGGCATGCCGCGCGGGACGAGCTGGAGGTACCAGCCGAACGCGATCTGTCCGAGCACGGCGACAGCGATCAGCCAGTGAAGCGCCATCGCCGTGCGGGTGTAGCGGGTCGGCGGGGAATCCATGCGCGGCGGAAACTATAGGGGATGATCGACGGCAAAATCAATGCCGCTCCAGTCTGCCCGGGCGGCGGATTCGAAAGCAAGAGCCGGAGTGCTTGCTTTCCTGCCGTCCGCGAACATGGCGCCATGGCGAGCCCCACGGCGCGCCGCCACCCAAAAGGAGCGTTATCATGGATTTCGTAATGACCAGGAAAGAGACCGACTCACCGCCTTTCGCAAGCGACGCCGAACGCTGGGCGGCGGTCCAGCGCAGGGACCGCGACGCGGACGGCGTGTTCTGCTACTCGGTGCGCACCACAGGCGTCTACTGCCGCCCCTCGTGCGCATCGCGGCTCGCGCGGCGCGAAAATGTCCGCTTCCATGCTGGCTGCGAAGAGGCCGAAGCGGCCGGGTTCCGGCCGTGCAAGCGCTGCCGGCCGAACGAGGCGGCCCTCGCCGTGCGCCGCGCCGCGGCCGTGGCGAAAGCCTGCCGCCTGATCGAGACTGCCGAGGGGATGCCGAATCTCGCGGCGCTCGCCGCATCCGCCGCAATGAGCCGCTTTCACTTCCACCGCGTGTTCAAGACGGTGACGGGCGTCACTCCGAGGGCCTACGCGGCGGCTCATCGCGCCCGGCGCGTGCGCGAGGCCCTGCCGCAGAGCTCCACGGTGACCGAGGCGATTTACGGCGCCGGGTTCAATTCGAGCGGGCGCTTCTACGCCGAGTCCGGGAAGGTGCTGGGAATGACGCCCACCCGCTTCCGCTCCGGAGGCAGCGGCGCGGCGATCCGCTTCGCCGTCGGCGAATGTTCGCTCGGCTCGATTCTCGTCGCCGCCACCGACAAGGGCGTCTGCGCCATCCTGCTCGGCGACAAGCCCGAGGCGCTGGTGCGCGAGCTCGAGGACCGCTTTCCCAAGGCGAGCCTGATCGGCGGCGACAGGGACTTCGAACAATTTGTGGCCAAGGTGGTGGGCTTCGTCGAGGCGCCCGCCCTCGGCCTCGACCTGCCGCTCGACGTGCGCGGCACCGCCTTTCAGCAGCGCGTCTGGCAGGCGCTGCGCAAGGTCCCGGCCGGCTCGACCGCGACCTACTCGCAGATCGCGCAGCGCATCGGCATGCCCAAGGCCGTGCGCGCAGTGGCGCACGCCTGCGCCACGAACGCGATCGCCGTCGCCATTCCCTGCCACCGCGTGGTGCGCAACGACGGCTCGCTCTCGGGCTACCGCTGGGGCGTCGAGCGCAAGCGGGCGCTGCTCGAGCGCGAAGCGCGGTCCTGAAGGAGAAAGGGATACCGGGGCGTGAGAACGATCCGCGCCCCGGTGACGCGCGACCTGCTTACCGCCCTGCCCGATACGGGCGCGAGCGTGAAGACGCTCGCCGCGGGCGCGATGCTCCTGAAGGGATTTGCCGCGGCCGAGGCGCCCGCCCTGGTCGAAGCGCTCGAGCGCATCCTCGCCCAAGCGCCGTTCCGCCACATGGTCACCCCGAGCGGCCATACGATGTCGGCTGCGATGACCAATTGCGGCCAAGCGGGATGGATCACCGACCGCAGCGGCTACCGCTACGATGCCATCGATCCGGCGACTCGGCGCCCCTGGCCGCCGATGCCCGAGCTGTTCTCCGATCTCGCCGCGCGCGCCGCCGGAGCGTGCGGATTCCCGGGGTTCGAGCCCGACGCTTGCCTGGTGAACCGTTACGAGCCGGGCGCGCGGCTCACGCTCCACCAGGACAGAAACGAGCGCGACTTCAGCGCCCCGATCGTGTCCGTATCGCTGGGGCTGCCGGTGATGTTCCTGTTCGGCGGCTTGCGCCGTAGCGATCGGCTGCGCCGCGTGCGCCTGGAGAGCGGCGACATCGCGGTGTGGGGCGGCCCGGCGCGCCTCGCCTACCACGGCGTCGCGCCGCTCGCCGACGGAGAGGACCCGCTCACCGGCCGCTGCCGCATCAACCTGACTTTGCGAAAGGCGCTCTGATCGGCCGCAGTGGCGTAAGCCGTCCTTTACAAGTAGTCTAGCCGCTACCGCCGACCAAGGGAGATCCACGATGAGCAAGCTCAAGCGCAGGGACATACTCAAAATCGGAGCGCTGACGGCCGCGGGCCTGGGTTTTCCGGCGATCCTGCGCGCGCAGTCCAAGGAAATCGTGATCCTCGGCCTGTGGGATCAGACCGGCGCCTTCTCCGACGTCGGACCGCTCAACGACCGCGGCATGAGGATGGCGCTCGAGGAGCGCGACATGAAGGTCCTCGGCCGGCCGATCAGGTACGTGACGCGAGACGGGGCCACGCAGGCCGGCCCGTCCACGCGCCGCGCGGAAGAGGCGGTCGACGGCGAAGGCGCGCGCTTCATCGTCGGCCCCTGGTCCTCGGGCGTCGCGCTCGCGGTTTCGGAGGTGGCGAAGCGCAAGAAGGTCGTGCACCTCTTTTCCGGCGGCACCGAGGACATCTCGGGCAGCCGCTGCCACCGCTACTCCTTCCAGTGGGCGGCGAGCCCCTACACCGCGGCGAAGACCGTGGTCGACACCTTCATGAAAGCGAACGCCAAGGCGAAGCGCTGGCACCTGCTCGTCGCCGACTACGCCTTCGGCTGGTCGGTGGAGAAGTACGTCAAGGAAGTGGGCAAGACGCACGGCATCGAGTTCGTCGGCGCCGACCGGCACCCGCTGGGCGAGCGCGAGTTCTCCAACTACGTGCAGAAGGCGGCGGCGAACCGTCCCGACGCGGTGGCGATGATCAATTTCGGCGGCGACGCCGTCGCCGGCGCGCGCGAGATCTTCAATTTCGGCCTGACTCCCAAGGTGCCGCTGATCATGACGTGGTCGTCGGGGGTCGAGGAGCTGATCCAGCTCGCACCCGAGATCCGCGAGAATCTCTGGGTCGGTACGAACTTCTACTACACGGCGGACACGCCCGTGGCGAGGGCGTTCGTCAGGAGCTACCGCTCGAAATTCAACATTCCGCCGGGCTACGCGCCCTCCGCCGCGTACTCGATGACGAGGCTGCTGCTCGCCGGCTTCGAAAAGGCGAAATCCGCCGAGCCGCAGGACGTGATCAAGGCGCTCGAGGGCATCGAACTGAACGATATCGTCGGGCCGATGCGCGTCGATCCGGAGACTCACCAGACGCTGCGGCCGTACTTCTTTCTGCGCTGCAAGGCAAGATCGGCGATGAAGGAAGAGCTCGATCTCGCCGACGTCATCGCCACGGGGAACACCCCGCTGCCGAAGGAATACGCAGCCTGCAAGGACATCGGAAGCTTCTGAGCCTTCCGCTTTGAGCCTGCTCGCCGGCCAGATCCTCAACGGGATCGCGACGGGGATGCTGTACGCCCTGATGGGGCTCGGCCTGTCCCTCATCACCGGAATCCTCAACATCCCGAACTTCGCCCACGGCGCGCTCTTCGCCGTGGGCGCGTATCTTCTGGTCACGGCGGTCGAGGTCTTCGGCAATTTCTGGATCGGCCTCGTCGTGGCGCCGGCGGGCGTGGCGCTCCTCGGCTTC
>JACXTT010001032.1_pt1 | contig 47541 bp, 39 predicted proteins | sample 9270951 | NCBI WGS metagenome assembly JACXTT01 (sample SAMN15532306, study PRJNA645909) | rock metagenome | isolation source: weathered quartz diorite | place: Puerto Rico | collected 2017-06-21 | reverse complement strand
CTGGACCTCGTTGTTGCGTCGCACCGGGTTGTCGATGTAGTCGGCCTGCAGCGTGTGATTCGAGGCGATCGTACCGGTGAGCTTGATCTCCGGCCGCTTGTTGGTCTGCACCACGTTGTACGCGTAGCCGGTGACCGGAGTCTGCGATGCCGTTGTCGACTGCTCTTTGCGGCCCGCCAAGAAGAACCACAGGCGGTCGCGCATGACCGGCCCGCCGGCGGTGAGCTCGTAGACGTTTGAGATCTTTCCGGTATGCGGGGCGGCTGCAGCATCCGCTACGCCGACGCCACGGAAGCCCTTCTCGTACGGAGTCAGCGCCAGCCAGCTCGGTTTGGTAAGGTCGTCGCGCAGCGTGGCAGTGAAGTCGTTGCCGCCGCTCTTGGTGATGACGTTGAGCACGCCGCCGGTGAAGTGGCCGTACTCGGCGGAGATGCCCGAGGTGAGGACCTGCGTCTCCTGGATGGCATCTTCGATGAACAGGTTGTTGGTGTTGCCGAAGATGTTGTCTTGCACGTTGATGCCGTTGACCAGGAAGTTGTTGTCGTAGGCAATTCCGCCGTTCATCGACAACTGGCCGCCAACCGGAGTGCCGTCGCGGCCGCCGCGGTCGCCGGTGACGCCGCCGGCCAGATTGGCGATTCCGGTGGGCGTGCGCACCAGAGGCAGTTGCTCGACGGTCTGGGACTTGATGTTGGCCCCGACCGTGGTGTTCTCCAGCACCGAGGGGCTGGAGGCGGTGACCGTGATGGCCTCGGTGACGCCGGAGACCTTCATCGCCGCGTCGACACGGGTCGAAACGCCGAGCGCGAGGGTCATCTTCTTGGTGATTGGCTGCATTCCCTCGAGCGAGAACTTGATCGTGTAGTCGCCCGGCGGAAGACCGCGCAGGACGTAGTCGCCCGTGCCGGTGGATGCCGCCTGGCGCTCGCCCATGAGCGCGGGCGAGCTCACCGAGATGGTGACGCCCGGAAGGCCTTTGCCGTCGGGGCTGGTCACCGTCCCTTCCAGGGTGGCCGTCTGGACGCCCTGGGCGAACACGCTGCCCGTTGCGAGAAGTAACAGTAAAGCCGTGATTAGAAACCGTATCTTCATCTCTCCTCCTCAGCTAAGTGTTCATCTGATGTGGGCGCCCAGATCCCCCTGCGCGACCACTGTTCCTACCCGATTGTCAGTGCTTCCTTGAAATACGCTAACCCGGAGTTGTCAATCTCTAAGCACGCGCGCGGCCATGCGGACCGTTGCGCCTCGCCCGTTTGAAATCAACAAGTTCCAATCTTGAAGCCCAGGGGCGAATTCGGGAATCCGGAGCACGGAATCCGGCGAAATGGATTCTCGCTAATTGCTGCTGCGCCTTGCGGTCTCGCCACGGCGTTCGAGGCGGGCCGCTTCGGCGGTCACACGAACACGGGAACCTGATCGATGATCGGCGGATGGTAGCACTATCGGGGGAGCCCGTCGCTATGGATGGTGTCCCAAGCTCTTCCCGAGCGCAGATGCCCCGCCAACACAAAGCCCCGGCCCGGCGGCCGGGGCTCTTCGAGGAAGCAAATACGAAGGGCTCTTAGAAGCGCACGCCCACAGCCCCGCGATAGGTCCTCGGCGTCTGGTAGGCATCCTTGCTCAGGCCCTGTCCGAACGTGGGCGCCTTCTGCCAGTTGGCTCCCATGGATTTGCACACGCTCGCCGCCGCTCCCTGCGGGCACTCAACCGGGGTGTCGGTGAAGGGATTGAACGGCTTCAACCCGGAGGACAGACCGGCGGAACGGCTGGTGTTGATCGTGGTGTCGAGTTGTCCGAGGACGATGTTGTTCACCTTCGACTGATTGAAGATGTTCAACACCTGCGCCTGGACAAACAGTGTGGCGCGGGGAATCGGCAACTCGTAATTCAACGCCAGATCCGTGGCGGTCACCCACGGCGTGCGGAACGCGCCGCGCTTGCTGAAGTAGTAGTTATGGGATGTGCCGAGCTGGCCTAACGTGTAGTACGACGGCTTGGTCGGCGGGCCGGTGTAGCGGAAGTTTGCGTTCGTACCGCTGGCGTCGATGGTGCCGATCGCTGAGTAGGCGCGGCCCGAGTCGGCGTTCTCGATGACGGAGACATTGAACCGTCCGAGCGGCGTGGGAACCTCATAACCCGCCCACACCTTCCCACGATGGCGCTGGTCGCCGTACAAGTACCCGCTCGGCGCGTAATTGGCGTAGCCGAGGTACTCCGGGTAGTACAGAGTGGGCACGGTGATCGGCGAGGATGCGGTCAGATCGCTTTCGGTGGTGTCGTTGCCCGTCAGTTTTGCGATCGTCCATCCGCCGCCGACGTTCCAGCGGCCGGGACGCCAACCGAAGTTGAGCTGCATTCCCTGATAGTGCCGCTTGGTCCAGGAGTTGTCATTGACCAGGATGGCGAGATCGTTCGTCACACCGTTGGGCGCAGTGAGCTGGCCGGTGGTCTTGTCGAGCCGGAGCGCGTAGAAGTCGTTCCACCGCCGATCGATGAGGTCCACGCGCGCGAACGCGGTGCGCCCGATCTGCTGTCCGTAGCCGAGGGTGAATTCGTCCACGCTCGGAGCGGCAATTGGGTTCAGAATCCGCTGCGTGTAACCGGGGTAGGTGGAGCTGAGGAAGTTCGTGTTGCCCGTTCCGCCGATCGAATCGAACCAGGCGAAGAGAATCCGCAACGCATCGCGTGGCGCCACCGGCGTGCCGATGATCTTTCCGCTGCTGTCGATCGGATTGACGATCGGACCCTTGTACGCGTAATTGAACGTCGCGGGCGTTCCGGCGGCATTGGCAGCGCCGCCGACGTTGCCGTCGACCACCTTGGTCACGTAGCGGGCGTAGCTGACATTGATCCGGCTGCGGCCGTCCCCTTTGACGTCGAACATCGCGCCGAGACGGGGGGCAAACGCACTGTCATCGGCCACCAGGTTGCCCGAGGCGTCGTGGGCGACGTTTTTGTCGAAACGGACGCCGACGTTGAAGCTCCAGTGGGTGTTGAAGTCCCACTTGTCATTGACGAATGCCGATTTCGTGTTCAGGTGACTGCCGGTCGACTCGACCAGGATGGGCTGCCAACGAAGGATGGTGCTGGCATCAAACCGCGGATACGGCGTCGAATCGCCGGGGAGGAAGACGGCGGTGCCGGTGGACTGGACGCGAAAGTCGCTGGCCTCCTGATGGTTGTTGACCAGCCGAGTCTCTTTGTAGAGCTCACCACCGAGAACGAAACTATGGTTGCCCCAGTTCTTCGTGTTCAGGTAATAGCTGGTCTTCAGGACCGCGGAGTCGTTGTTTCTTCCTTCGTTCGTGCACACGCCGCAGAACGTCGGCGCGTTGAAGCGGGCGTTGGAGTCCAGGAGCAGCGTGCCATTGACGCGATCTTTGTCCAGGCCGCCGCTGTGGATGAAGGAGAACTTCTTCTGCGAGGCTTGCCCTTCCAGCAGCCAATTGCCCGTCAGCAGGCCGTTGTACGCGAGCGCTTTCAGCGAGTTCGGAAGCTGCCGTGACGGCACGACGCTGGCCAGATCGTAGATCGATCCGAAGAAGTTGTTGAGCTCCGTGCTCTTCACGTTGAGGTATGACGCCACCAGGCTGTGCTTCTGCGTGATCTGTCCGGTCAGCTTTCCTTCGTAACGGTCTTCGTTGAGAGTATTGAGGAAGGGGAGGTTCGTCACCAGCGTGGTCTGGGCGGCATTGAATCCGTTTGCCGGCGCACCCTTCGTGTGGCGGCCCGCTCCGAAGAACCAGATGCGGTCGCGCATCACGTATCCGCCGAGCGTACCTTCATAGACGTTCGATCGGATGCTGGGGTGATCGGGCTCCGCGGCTCCGGTCGAATCGCGGAACTGCGTCTTGGCGATCCAGCCGGGGTTGGTCATCGTGTCTCGCAGCGAGCCGCTGAAGACGTTTCCTCCCGACTTGGTGATCGCGCTGACCACCCCGCCAGTGAATCGGCCGTACTCCGCCGAGATGGCACCGCCGGCTATGACCGTCGTCTCCTGGATGGCATCCTCGATGAACAAGGTGTGCGGCTGGCCGCGCAGGTTCTCGTTCACCACCACACCGTTGACCAGGAACAGATTGTCAAATGAGGGCGCCCCTGAGATCGTGATCTGATTGTTCGGTCCATTGGTGTTTGTGCCGGGGGCGAGAAGCACGGTGTCGCGGATGTCCCGGCGAACGGGAAGCTCCGCGATCTGCTTGGCCGTGAAGTTGCGGGTGACTTCAGGGGTCTCCAGCACCGCCGGAGCAGCGGCGGTAACGGTGATCGCTTCGGAAACCGTCGACACCTTCAAGGCGGCGTCCGCCACGCTGGCCTGCGCCAGTGAAAGCGTCACCTTTCGAGTGACTGTCTGCATACCTTCGAGCTCGAAGGTCACCGTGTACTGGCCGGGCGGCAGAGACTGAAAGTTGTATCCGCCGCCTTCGCCGGTCACGGCCGTTCGCGTTCCCAGCAGAGAGGGCGATGTGATGGTTACCGTGACGCCGGCTAGCGGCTTGCCATCTGTGACCGTGGTGCCGTTGAGCGACGAGGTGGTCCCCGTTCCTTGAGCCAGCGCGCTGCCGGCCACCAGCAGGAACAGGGAGAAAAACGTGATGAGACGCGGGATCAGCCTCATGTTCCCTCCTTCGTTGGTGCTCTGACTGTTCGTGGAACGGAAACGGATCGACGGATTCTATTGCACGCTGTCGGCCGGAGGAGCAGAAAACCAAAAGTCGTGTAGAGACTTAACTTACAAGCGATCGTGTCTCGGGCGAAATTCAAGAATGCGGATTCAGTCCGCCGATTCTTGAATCACCGCGTCAACTGACGGTACCTGATCCGGTGCGGCTGCTCGGCCTCCGCGCCGAGGCGCTTGCGCTTCTCTTCTTCGTACTCGCTGTAGTTGCCGTCGAACCACATCACCCGGCTGTCGCCTTCGAAGGCCAGGATGTGCGTGGCCACGCGGTCGAGGAACCAGCGGTCGTGCGAGATGACGATGGCGCAGCCGGCGAAGGTCTCCAGCGCCTCTTCCAGCGCGCGCATGGTGTTGACGTCGAGATCGTTGGTCGGCTCGTCGAGCAGTAGGACGTTCGCCCCCTCCTTGAGCATCTTCGCCAGATGCACGCGATTGCGCTCGCCGCCGGAGAGCGCGCCGACTTTTTTCTGCTGGTCCTGTCCGGAGAAGTTGAAGCGCGCCACGTACGCGCGCGAGCTCATCTCGCGCGGCCCGAGCTGCACCACGTCGCCGCCGCCGGTGATCTCCTCGAAGATGCTCTTGTCGGGATCGAGCGTGCGGCTCTGATCGACGTACGCCAGCTTCACCGTCTCGCCGAGCCGGATGGTGCCGCCGTCCGCCGTCTCCTGCCCGATGATCATGCGGAAGAGCGTCGTCTTTCCCGCGCCGTTGGGGCCGATCACGCCGATGATGCCGCCGGGCGGAAGGTTAAAGGACATGTCGTCGATGAGCAGCTTGTCGGCGTAGCCCTTGCGCACGTGCTCGGCGTCGATGACCACGTTGCCGAGGCGCGGGCCCGGCGGGATGTAGATCTCCAGCTCCTGGATCTTCTGCTGCGTCTCCTGATTGAGCATCGACTCGTATTGATTGATGCGCGCCTTCCCCTTGGCGTGGCGCCCCTTCGGCGACATGCGGATCCACTCCAGCTCGCGCTCGAGCGTTTTCTGCCGCTGCGACTCGCTCTTCTCTTCCTGCTGCAGCCGCGTCTTCTTCTGATCCAGCCATGACGAGTAGTTCCCTTTGAACGGGATGCCGTGGCCGCGGTCGAGCTCCAGGATCCAACCGGCGACGTTGTCGAGGAAGTAGCGGTCGTGCGTGACGGCGATGACCGTGCCGGCGTACTGCTGCAGATGTTTCTCCAGCCACTCGACGGATTCCGCGTCGAGATGGTTGGTTGGCTCGTCGAGCAGCAGGATGTCCGGCGCTTGCAGCAGCAGCCGGCAGAGCGCCACGCGACGCCGTTCGCCGCCGGAGAGGATGGCGACCGGCGTATCGCCCGGCGGGCAACGCAGGGCGTCCATGGCCATCTCCAGCTTGGAGTCGAGGTCCCACGCCCCCGTGGCGTCGAGCTTGTCCTGCACCTTGGCCTGGCGGTCCATCAGCTTGTCCATGTCGGCGTCGGGATCGGCGAAGGCGTTGTTGATCTCGTCGAACTCCTTGAGCAGATCGATGACCGGCTGCACGCCCTGCTCGACGTTCTGGCGCACGCTCTTGCTCTCATCGAGCCGCGGCTCCTGCTGCAGAAAGCCGACGGTGTAGCCGGGCGACAAGATCGTCTCGCCGAGAAAGTCCTTGTCGTCGCCGGCGAGGATAAGCAGCAGTGACGACTTGCCGGAGCCGTTCAGGCCGATGACGCCGATCTTCGCGCCGTGGAAGTACGAGAGGTAGATGTCTTTGAGGACCTGCTTCTTTCCATGGAACTTGGAGACGCCGACCATGGAGTAGATCACCTTGTTTGGCTCGGGATTGGGCATGAGGGAGGAGGGTAGACGAGGAATGTTGAATGTTAAATGTTGAATGTTAAATGTGAGAGAGTTTCATTCAACATTTAACATTCCTCGTTCTCTCATCTCACCACAGCCAAAGGCTCTCGTGCGGTGAGCATCGCATCGAACGACACCACCACCAGCGTTTGATCGTCCTCCGGCGGCCGGTTCCGCGTAAACTTTCGTATCGATCCCAGCAGTACTCTCTTGATCTCCTCGGCCGCCAGGTGTCCGTTGTCGAGGATCGTTTTCTCGAAACGCTCGAAGCCGTACGGATCACCGTCGTCGTCGATGGCCTCGATCAGGCCGTCGCTGTAGAGGATGAGGCGGTCGCCAGGCTCGAAGTCGACAGTGTGCTCGCGGAACGGCTCGCGACGCCTGACGCCGAGCGGGAAGCCCCACGAGGAGAGCGCCTCGATGCGGCGCCCGCGCGCGCGGAAGACGTACGGATCGAGATGGCCGGCGGAGGAAAAGCGCAGCGTCTGCGAGGAGGGATCGAGCATGCCGAAGAAGAACGTCATCAGGATGCGCTTCGGCGCCGTTCTCATGACGATGTCGTTGAGCACCTCCATCACCGCGCGCGGCGAGGCGTCGTAGCCGACCTGCACCAGCAGCGCAGACTTGGCCATGGCCATGACGATGCCGCTGGTAAGGCCGTGGCCGGAGACGTCCCCGAAAGCGATGCCCACCTCGCCGTTCGGCTGCGGGAGGAAGTCGAAATAGTCGCCGCCGATCTCCGTCGCCGCGCGATAGTGCGATGCCACCGACGCCCCCTCCACGTGCGGCGCCTCCAGCGGGAGCAGCGCCGCCTGAATGCGGTTTGCGGCGTCGATCTCCGCCTTCACCCGCTCGCGCTCGACGATGCGCTTCACGTGCGGCGCGAGGTCCTCGTACGTATAGACCACCTCGCGCCTGCTCCAAAGTGCGGCGACGGCGAAGACGATGGCCACGCCGAGCGGCGCGGCGTTGAGGGTGACGAGCTGCCTCAGCTCGTGGCCGTGAGCCACCGACATCAGCGGCGCGGTCAGGGTGATCAGCGAGCCGGCGAGCAGCGCCACCGCTGTCGTCAGCAGGTCGTATCCGAGGAAGATGGCGATGATGGCGCCGATGCCGCCGAAGCCGAAGACGAGGCACTGCAGAAACGGATCGATCGGCGCCTGGCAGACCGCACCCAGCATGCCGAGGGCGGCCACCGCCGCGATGCCGAAGGCGAGCACGCGCCGGCGATGCGTCCAGGCCAAGAGGAAGAGCGCGAGGATGGGATAGACGATGGCGTCGAGCGCGGAGAAGATGAAAACGAGCATCGGTCCGCCCAGCCCCACCTGCACGTCGGTTCCCGTTCCTTGCGACTGATGCGCCATGCGCAGCGCCAGCGGAATGGCGCCGGAGAGAAACGCCGCCGCGGCGACCGACGGCGCGAACAGCACGCCGCGGAGCACCGAGCGGCCGGCGGTGGCGTTGAGCGGATCGCGGCGGAGGATGGAGTCGAACGACGCCAGCCGCTCGCCCCAACGCTCGCGCGCGTAGCTCTCGCCGACCGACCAGCCGAAGAAGACCAGCACTGCCAGCGGCAGATCGTAGAGAAGGAACTTGAATCCCATCTGCGCGGCCGCGGTCCGCGGTGCGTCGAGTGATCCCAGTTGGCTTCCTTCCGTCGCCGCGGGGCCGAGGATGACGTCGACGGCCAGCGCCAGCAGCACCATCACCGCGAAGAGGATCGAGCCGGTGCCGACGCCCACCTCACCCGCGTGGTATTTGCGCAGAAAAATGACGATGAGGATGAGCAGCAGCGCGTAATTCGCGGCGAAGCGCGCGAACAGCGACGTGATGGCCTGGCCGGTTTGTTCACTGCGGAACGGCCGGCCGTCGGCGTACTCCTCGATGAGCGCCCAGCCGGTCAGCGTGTCGCCGGCGAAGAAGACGTTGAGCGACGGCACCACGTTGCCGATCGGGAAGCGCGTCTGCACGCGGTAGCGGAACACCCAGTCCGTGCGCGAGGGCATGACGTTGGGCCGCGCCGACTCGAACTGCGGCGACGGGGCGCCGGGAAAGATGCGCGAGCGGACGAAGGCGTCCGCGCGCGGGCGAAGCTGCGCTTCGGTGGCGTGCGCGCCCGGCTCGTCGAGGCGCAGCATCCGCCGCTCCGCCAGGATCGCGCCGCCGCGGTGATCGACGACCACGTAGCCGTACGGCTGGAACTTCTCCACGCCGCGGCGGTAGTACGTGCGCTTGTATCCGCCGAGGCGCGGGCCGAGGACCGGATCGTCGGCGGCGCGGCGGCGGAGATCGGGCTTCCACTCCAACTCCTTGGCGATCAGCGGCGAATCGGACCAGGAGAGGCTGGTCCACGCCTGTCCCACCGGAATGCCCATTCGCAACGCCTCGGCGTCGGCGATCCGCACGGCGTCGCCGCGGGTGAGACGGATGCCGATGGGCTGCGCCGCATTGAATCGCGGCATGAGGATGACGATGAGAACCATGCCGGCCACGAACGCGGCGTAGGGGAGCAGTCGTTTCATTCGGAGACCGCGCTCATCATAATGGCTGTCCTGTGTCTACGACCGAACAGGCGCGGAGTTTCGGCGGCGCGCGCGCGGCGCGCTATGCGCTGGCGATCCTGACCTTCATCAATCTCTTCAATTACCTCGACCGCTGGGTGGTGGCGGCGGTGGTGGAGTCGATCAAGAAGTCGGAGCTGCGCCTGAGCGACACGCAGCTCGGGCTGGTGGGAACTGGATTCATCTTCGTCTACACCATCACGTCGCCGCTGTTTGGGACGTTCGGCGATCGCGCCAAGCGTCCGCCGCTGATCGCGCTCGGCGTGGCGCTCTGGAGCGTGGCCACGGCACTGGGGGGATTCGCGCGCGGCTTCGCCTCCCTGTTCACCGCGCGCTCCACGGTCGGCATCGGTGAAGCTGCGTACGGCACGATCGCGCCGGCGCTTCTGGCCGACTTCTTTCCGCTGGAGCGCCGCGGCCGCGTGCTGGCCATCTTCTTCATGGCCATTCCGGTCGGCTCCGCCGCCGGCTACGTCCTCGGCGGCCTGGTGGACCAGCATTTCGGTTGGCGCGCGGCGTTCTTCATCGCCGGCGCACCGGGGCTGCTGCTGTCGCTGCTGGTGCTGGCGGTGAAGGATCCGCCGCGGGGATTGCATGACGCGACGTCCGCTCTCGGCCGGCCGGCGCCAGGAGCGGGCGCCGTTACACTCTTCTCTTCCTATGGCGATCTGCTGCGCAATCGCCGCTATCTCCTCACCGCGCTCGGCTACGGCGCCTACACCTTCGCCCTCGGCGGGCTCGGATTCTGGATGCCGGCGTTCCTCGAGCGGGTGCGCGGCATGTCGCACGGCGAAGCCACGGTGACCTTCGGCGCCATTACGCTCGGCACCGGCTTCGTCGGTACGTTCATCGGCGGGTGGCTCGGCGATCTCTTTCTCAAACGCAGCAAGCAGTCGTATCTCTGGGTGTCGGGCATCGCCACCTTCATCGCCGCGCCGGTGACGTATGTGGCGCTTTCGAACCCGCACCGCAATATCTATCTTCCGGCCATCGTCATCGCCGAGGTGCTCATCTTCATGTGCACCGGTCCGGTGAACTCGGCCATCGTCAGCCTGGTGGAGCCGACCGAGCGCGCCACGGCGGTCGGGCTGTCGGTGTTCGTGATGCACGTGGTGGGCGACATTCCATCGCCGCCGCTGATCGGCTATCTGTCCGACCGCAGCTCGCTCGAGCAGGCCTTTCTGATCGTGCCGCTGGCGGTCGTCCTCGCCGGCGTCATCTGGGTCGTCGCGGCGCGGTTGCGCGATGCGTAGGCTCGCCACGGCGCTGCTGCGCGTCGTGGCGCGCGTCTTCTTCCGCCGCATTGAGATCGTCGGCGAGGAGCGCGCGCCGCGCGACGCGCCGGTGATCTTCGCCGTCAATCATCCGAACGGTCTGCTCGATTCGCTGTTTCTGCTCTGCTTCGTCTCGCGGCGCGTGGTGTTTCTGGCCAAGGCGCCGCTGTTCAAGACGCCGTTCATCGGCTGGTTCGTACGCGGCTTCGATTCCATTCCGGTCTATCGGCGCCAGGACAACTTCTCGCCGGCGCAGAATCGCGAGACGTTCGCGCGCTCGCGCCAGACGCTGGAGCGCGGCGGTGCCATCGCCATCTTCCCGGAGGGAACCACGCACAGCGACCCGCGCCTGAAGACGCTCAAGACCGGCGCGGCGCGCATCGCGCTCGGCTCCGCGCTGCCGCGCGTAGTGGTGGTGCCGGCGGGGCTCTTCTACACCTCGAAGCAGACATTCCGCAGCGCGGCGGTGATGTACATCGGCCAGCCGATCGAGGTGGCGCCCGTGCCCGTGGACGTGGGCGGCGAGCCGCCGCGCCAGGCGGTCGAGGCGCTGACCAAGCGGATCGAAGAGGCGCTGGCCGAGGTGACCGTGCAGGCGGACTCGCGCGCCGCGCTCGACCTGATCACGCGCGCCGACCACATCTTCCGGCTGGGGGAAGGCGTTCTGGCCGACGCGCTGGAGATGCGCAAACGATTCGTGGCGGGATATCGCTGGCTCTGCGAGAACGATCCGGCGCGGCTGGCGCGCGTCGCCTCGCGCATTGACCGCTTCGAGGCGGAGCTCGGCGCGGCGAAGCTGGAGCCGAAGGAGCTCGTCCCGCCGACATTGGCCGGCAGCGTGAAGACCATCCTTACTCTATTGGTGATGCTGCCGCTGGCAGTCGCCGGCGCGATCGTCCACTATCCCGTCTACCGGTTGATCGGCGCGCTGGTCGGGCGAATTCACAGCGACGAGGAATTGATCGCCTCGCAGAAGGCGGTCGGCGGGATGGTCTTCTATCCGCTGATGTGGATCGCGTGCGCAGCGATCGCCTGGTGGCGTCTCGACTGGCGCTTCGGCCTGGCCGCGCTCGTCGTTCTGCCCATCCTCGGCTACATCGCGCTCCGATTCGGCGAGCAGCTCGACGGCGTGGTCGGCCGCGCCCGCGCAGTGACGTCGCGCATCGCGCGCCGGAGCGCCTATGCGCGGCTGGTGGCGCAGCAGCGCGCGATCCACGACGAGATCGAGCAGTTGAATCGCGTGATTCCGGAGTGACGTGGAGTGCGGGCGTCCCCGCCCGTACCGATCGGGCCTCTCGCCCGATCGCGATTGCCGCCGGACGAGACGTCCGGGCGGGCGCGGGCCGGACGCCCGCACTCCACGTCTCACGGCGCGATCGGATCGCGGCGCGGGCTCTCCGGCAACTGCGAGAGGACCATCGCCGCCAGAATGAGCGCCGCGCCGGCGGCGAAGGTCATCGTCAGGGGCTCGCGGCGAAGCAGGATCGATGTCACTGAAGCCGCCACCGGCTCGAAGGCCAGCATCACCGCCGCCTCCGTTGCCGTTACCCGTGCCTGCCCCCACATCAACGCCACGAAGGCCAGTGCGGTGGTGACCACGGCGGTGAAGAGAATGACCGCCATGACGTGCGGTGTCAGCTTCGGGCGCGGCGCGAAGAGCCGAGGACATCCTTGACCATGGTGAAGGTGGCGCCCCACGCCGTGGCCACGAGAAAGAGGAGGGCGACGGCGGCCCAATGCGTCTTCAACGCGTGGCCGTCGGCGCCGGCGCGTTGGCCTGCCGGTTGCGCTGGATCTCGATCAGTTGCTTCTGCAGGTTCATCATCAGCCAGACGAAGACCAGCAGCATGAAGAGGCCGACGATGCGCGAGGCCCAGCGGCTGTTCATGGCGCGAAGCTCTCCGCGTGCTGCGCCGCCCACTCGATGGCGTAGCGCATCGGCGCGGCGTCGGCCATCCCCTTGCCGGCGATGTCGAAGGCCGTGCCATGATCGACCGATACGCGCAGGTACGGCAGCCCAAGCGTGACGTTGACCGATTGCGCGAAGGCGGCGGTCTTGATGGGGATCAGCGCTTGATCGTGATACATGGCCATGACCACGTCGTATTGTCCACGAAAGATCGTGTCGGCGGGATGGGGGCCGCTGACGTCGAGGCCGGCATCGCGAGCGAGGGCCACGCCGCGCGCGATCTCGCGCTCCTCGTCGCCGAACTTCCCTCCTTCGCCGGCGTGCGGGTTGAGCGCGGCGACGCCGATGCGGGGAGGCCTGCCGTAGAGCCGCGGCCACTGCCGCGCGGTGAGCCGCGCCAGCGCGACGATGCCATCGCCGTCGATCTTCGCCACCGCTTCGCGCAGCGGCATATGAACGCTCAGCAGCACTGCGCGCATGGATGGCGAGTCGAAATACATCGCGTAGTCGTGTGCGTAGCGGGTAAGGCCCGCGCGCGCGGCGAGCAGCTCAGTATGCCCGGGATACGGCGAGCCGGCCGCGGCGATCGAGAGCTTGTGGATAGGCGCGGTGACCAGCGCGGAGCACTCTCCCGACTCGATGGACAGCAGCGCGGCATCGATGGCGTCGAGGGCCATGCGGCCGTACTCCACGCGGATCTCTCCATGGCGAACGCCGGCAGGTTCATGGCCGAACAGACGGACCGGTACGTCGAGATCGGCGAGCGCTTTGCGCACCACCTCGGGACCGATGCCGGCGGGATCGCCGAGCGTGATGGCGAGCGGTCTCACGACGGCGATTGTAGTTGCTGTGTTGCGAGGTCGCTGGGTTGCTGGGTTTGCTCAGCGACCTAGCAACTCAGCAACCCAGCAACCGATCATCACTCCTCCTCCTGCTTGTACAGATACTTGATGCAGTGCTTCTGGATCAGCAAGTTCGGCGCTCCTTCGCGGTTCACCTTGATCGACTGCCGGTCGTACCACTCGATCCAGCCGCGCACCTGTTCGCCGTCGGTGAGCACCACCACCATCGGCGTCCGCGCGTTCATCTGTTTCACGTAATAGAAGCTTTCCGCGTTGGTGGCCTCGGGGGGAGCGGGGCGGGCCGCTTTGCCGTTGCCGTTGTTCCCGCGCGGCGAGCGCCGGAAATCGAACGGAGTGCGAAACACCCTGGGCGGTCCATCAACCTCGCGGCGATTCGTGTATGGCATCAGCGTCCTCCGCTCTCTTTGGTGTGCGATGGGTGCAAGTGAGGAACTGCGTTGCGAAGCTCGTGCCTTACCACTAGAATCGCGCGCTCGACCGGAGGAACTCTTGAATTCCGTAGTCTGTATCGCGCAAGTCCCCGACACCGAATCGCGCATCAAGATCGGTCCGGACGGCCGCCACATCGATGAAACCGGCATCAAGTTCATCGTCTCTCCGTACGATGAATTCGCCCTCGAGGAGGCCATCCGCGTGAAGGAAAAGCAGGGAGGCGACGTCACCGTCCTCTCCTTCGGCCCCGACCGCGTGCAGCAGGCCTTGCGCGAATGCCTGGCGCGCGGCGCCACCAAGGCGCTGCAGATCAAGGGCGACACGGCCGACGCCGACGCGCTCGGCATCGCCAAGGTCCTGGCCGCGGCCATCAAGAGCATCCCGCACGACGTGGTCTTCTTCGGCAAGCAGGGCGTGGGCACAGACAACTCGCTGGTCGGGCCGTTGGTGGCCGAGCTGCTCGGCTACCCGCAGGTCAACGTGGTCACGCACGTCGAGCTCGGCGAGGGGAAAGTCACCGCGCACCGCGAGATCGAAGGCGCCGAGGAAGTGATCGAGTGCCCGCTCCCGGCGGTGATCACCGCGCAGAAGGGGCTGAACGAGCCGCGCTATGCGTCGCTCAAGGGAATCATGGCGGCGAAGAAGATTGCCATCGACAGTAAGTCGCTCGCTGACCTCGGCGTCCCCGAGTCGGAAGTCTTCAATCAGCGGGTGATCATCGTCTCGCTGGAGCTGCCGCCGGAGAAGAGCGGCGGGCGGAAGATCGACGGCGCCGACGCCGCCGCGGCGGCGAAAGAGATCGTGAAGTACATTCGTGAGGAGGCCAAGGCGTTGTGACAGGTTGCTCGGTTGCTGGGTTGCTCGGTAGCTGAGCAACTCAAACGCCCAGCAACCCAGCAACTCAGCAACCCAGCAACCCTATGTCAGGCGTGCTCGTCTTCTGCGAAACCAAGGACGGCAAGATCAAGAAAGTCTCGCGCGAAGCGCTCTCCATCGGACGGAAGCTGGCGGAGGCGGCGGGCGGCGATCTGATCGCGTTCGCTTCCGACGGCGCGGCCGCGGACGACGCGGGACGCTACGGCGCGAAGACGCTCTATGTCGCCGCCATCGGCCCCTATCTCCCCGAGAGCTACGCCGCGGCGATGAAGCAAGTCATCGCCCAGGCGCAGCCGTCCATCGTGCTCTTCGGCGGCAGCTCGAACGGCCGCGATCTCGCGCCGCGGCTCGCGGCGAAAGTGAACGCTGGCGTCGCCTCCGACGTCGATCGTCTCTCATGGAGCGGCGGCAAGCTGCGCGCGCGGCGTCCGGTGTACTCCGGCAAGGCCTTCGCGACAGTTGAGGTGATCTCCGCGCCCGCCATGGCCACCACCCGCCCGAATGCGTTCCCGGCCCAAGAGGCGGGGGCGGGCGCGGCGGCGGTGGTAGCGGAGATCAGCGTCGCCGCGGAATCGAAGGCGAAGCTCCTCGACACGAAGATCCCCGAAGCGGGCGAGCTGTCCATCGCCGAGGCGGACATCATCGTCTCCGGCGGCCGCGGGTTGAAGGAGGCGGCAAACTTCTCGCTCATCCGCGATCTGGCGCACGCCCTCGGCGGCGCGGTCGGCGCCTCGCGCGCGACGGTCGACGCGGGTTGGATCGACCATCAGCATCAGGTCGGGCAGACCGGACGCGTGGTCAGCCCCAATCTCTACATCGCCGCGGGCGTATCGGGCGCCATCCAGCACCTCGCCGGCATGTCGTCGTCGAAGCACATCGTGGCGATCAACAAGGATCCGGAGGCGCCGATCTTCCGCGTCGCGGACTTAGGCGTGGTGGGCGATCTTTTTCAGGTCGTGCCTGCACTGACCGAGGAAGTGAAGCGGGCCAAAGCGCATTGAGCGCGCGCTATTGCGCGGCGCGCTCGGGCTTCTCGGGAGTTCCGACGCGCGGCTGGGGGTGGGTGGACGTCACGCGATAGCCGGCGTTGAGCGCGTCGGCAATCGGATTCTGTCCCGGCGGCAAGCACTGCATGACCAGCATCGCGGAGTGCCGCGCGAACGGCGAGTTGCAACGCTCCAGCGCCTTGGTGCGGTAGATCTGCGGGCTCTTGGCCACGACCTGCTTTCCCTTGAGGACCACGAAGTAGTACTCGAACTCGGTCCCATTTTCGAACTTGGGAAAGACAACGTTCGATGCCTTGCCGAGGTTCTTGCCGTCGACCGAGCACCAGTCGACGGTGCCGAGGCGGCGGAAGTAGGCGCGGAGGAGGCCGTCGTCGGCGGTACCGACCATCATCATCGGCAGCTCGCCGGCGAGGACGCACGATTCTGGTGTGTGCTGGATGTCGCCCTGCTGCTGCGCGAACGCGACCGCGCCGCTGAGCAGGAAGGCTGCGCTGAGAAGAAGGATGCGGGTTTTCATAACCACCTCGGACAGAACAAGATGATAGGGCAAAAATTCAGATTCGGGGGCCGAAAAACCCTCGAATCCGGGCCATCACGCCATCTTTTTCCACTCTTTCCGGAATATCGGGATCGTATGGCAGGCCGTGGCCCTCGATGACAGCCCGCGGATTGTCGACGAACAGCGCCTGCGCCACGGTCTCCCCGCACAGGTCGGCGACGCGCGCGCGCGCGGCGCGGAACCGCGGCGGCCGCTTGGCGGCGTTGTGCGTGTCGGTGGCCATGAAGTGCACGTAGCGAGCGCGCAGCCACCGCGTCGCAGCCGCCTGCGCTTCCTCGCCGAATTCTCCGGTGAGGCTGCCGGTGGTGACCTGCATCTTCACCCCCGCCCGTACCATCGCCGCCACCAGATCCGGCTTCGACTGCAGCACCGTGTTGCGCTCGGGGTGGGCGATGATCGGGGTCCACCCCTCGAGCTGCACCGCGTGCAGCGGCTGCAGAATCATCGGCGGGACGGCGTGGCTGGCGAATTCGACCAGGATGTATCGGCTGCCGGCGAGAGGGATGATCGCGCCGCCGCCGCGCATGACCTCGGCGATGTCGTGGGCGAAGAAGTACTCGGAGCCGAGGAGCAGGCGGAGAGCGTCGCCGATCTGGCTCTGCAACTGTTGGAGGATCGCTTCGAGCTGCGCGCGCGAGGTGTTCTTCCAACGGCCGCGCAGAACGTGCGGCGTGGCCACAATGATCTCGATCCCCTCCTCCGCCGACATGCGGCAGAGATCGACCGCCTCGCTCATCGTGCGCGGACCGTCATCCACGCCGGGGAGGCAGTGGTGATGGATGTCGATCATGAGTTGCGAGTTGCGGATTGCGAGTTGCGCGAGAGGTGCGAGTCCGACGCGCAACTCGCAACACGCAACTCCTCACGCCCCCTTCTGCTCGCGTTGTTTGTCGCGCTCTTCGGAGTCGTAGTAGTCGTAGTAGTTCTTCTTGTACGTGTAGCCGTACTGGTGGAGGTTGAGGTTGTTGAGCAGCGCGCCGAGGACGGGGATGTTGCTCTGGCGGAGCCGCTCGGCGGCGCGGGACACGAGGTCGCGCGGGGTCTGGCCGCCGTGCACGCAGAGCACCACGCCGTCGGCATTGGCCGCGAGGACGATGGAGTCGGTCACCGCCATCACCGGCGGCGAGTCGAAGATCACGTACGCGAAGCGCGAGCGCACTTCATGGATGAGGTGCTTCATCCGGTCGGAAGCGAGCAGCTCCGAGGGGTTCGGCGGCGTCGGGCCGGAGAGGACGACGGCGAGATTCGGCACGCCGGAGTCCTGGATGACGTCGTCGATGGGGACGTTGGCGGCGAGGTAGTTCACCAGGCCGAGGTTCATCTTGCCGCGAAAAATCTTCTGCAGGCGCGGGCGGCGAAGGTCGGCGTCGACAAGAAGCACCGGCTTGCCCATCTGCGCCAGCACGGTGGCCAGATTGACCGACGTGGTGGTCTTTCCTTCGCGCGCGAAAGTGGAGCTGATGACGATGACCTTCGGTGAGCTGGCGGAGGCCAGCAGCAGCGAGGTGCGGAAGGCGCGATAGGCCTCGGCGATGGGCGAGCGGCTGTCGACGTGTGGGAGGAGATCGATCCCCAACTGCGGATCCGCCGGCTCGACTGCCCGCAGCTTCGGCGTGGCCCGGCCGTATCCGTACGAGGAGTAGCCTCGACTGCCGACCGAGCCGGCAGCGGGAATGACGCCCAGCGAGGCGAAGCCGGTGATCTTCTCCAGCTCCTCGGGAGTCTTGATCGAGCGGTCCATGTACTCGAGGAAGAAAATCGCCGCCAGGCCGAGGACGACACCGAGCGGGAAGGCGTTCTGCAGGTTCTGCCGCATGTTGACATTGAAGCGGCCGCCCGGCCGTTGCGCGTGGTCGGCAAAGCGGATGTTCGAGTTGAAGTGCTCGCGCCACGTCACCTCGGTCTCGTTGCGGCGCTTCTCGAGCTGATCGAGCAGGGTCTGTTTGCTCTGCTGTGTGCGGATCAGATCCATGAGGCCGTTCGCGCTCTCGCCATGGACCAGGGTGGAGCGCTTCTGCTGGTCGACCGCGGCTGCGGTCTGCAGTTCCGCCTGACGCGCCGCCTCCAGATCGCGGCGCGCCGCGTCCCGCCGCGCCGCGAAGGCCGTGTTGATCGCGCTCAGGCGCGACTGATGGGTCTTCTCGATGGTGTTCCGCAGCGTCTGCATCTGCGGATAGTCGGGCTTGAACGTGGCGAGCTTCTGGTTGTAGTCGCGCTGCAGGCGGGACTCCTCCTCGGTGAGCTGCATGACCAGCGGGTCGTTGGATGTCGCCGTGCTCGGGTCCGACTGCAGGATCGAGTTGTAGGTGGTCTCTTTCTCGCGGCGGAGGTTCTGCGCTCCGCCGTACTCGGTGGTCAGGCGCAGGAGCTTCTGAAACTCGATGTTGTTCGGATCGTTCGACGGAATCAGCCCGGTATTCTGCCCGACCTGGTTCAGTTGCCGGCGGATGTCCTCGATGTCGCCGTGGAGCTTGTCAATCTGCCGGTTGAGGAAATCGGTGGCCTCGCGGACCGACTCCGACTTCTGCTCGAGGTTCATGCTGATGTAGCTGGTTCCGATCGCCTCGGCCACCTTCTGCGCCAGACGCGGGCTCGGCGCGATGTAGGAGATGTCCACCAGCGATGTGTTCCGCACCGGCGTGACGTCCAGCCCGCCGATCAACGCGCCGGCCATCCCTCTGCGGATCTGGTCGATCTCCGCCGGATTCTTGCCCGTGATGCCGGGGGGATAGAACTCGCGATCGTCGAGAAAGCGGGCGTCGGTGATGACGCGCTCGGCCAACCCACGGCTCTTCAGCAGTACGTACTGCGTCTGCAGGAACTCCTGATCCGATGGCGCGATCCCGAAGAGATCGTCCACCGTGAGCTGATTCGGATTCTCCCGCTCGATGCGGAGCTGGATCGTGGAACGGTAGAGCGGCTTGGAGAAATAGCTGGCCAGGAAGGTTCCAAGCATCACCACCACGACGATGGAAAGGGCCACCTTCCATCGTTTGTAGATGACGTTCCAGTAATGGGAGAGGTGAACTTCCTGGTTCAGGTCCATGGCTGCACCCCGCCGGCGATCAAAAAAGACTGGCTCTGATGTAGATAGTATCGCCGTCTTGAAGCTGAGCGTCAGCCTGCCGGCCGTCGACGATCCGGCCATAGTTGAACGTCAGCGTCTTCGTCTCGCCGTTGAAGTTCCGCTTGAGAAGGATCCCGCGCGAGGCGCGATCGGTCGGGCCGCCGGCTACGGCGAGCGCCGGCAGCAGCGTCGGACGTTGCGACGCGCGGAACTGAACCTGCCCCGGCTTCATCACTTCACCGAGAACGTAGACGGTGACCAGAGACTCGACGGGGACATTGATGACGTCGTTTGCGTGCAGCGGCAGGTTCACGTCGGGATTTCCGTTGACCATCAGATCGTCGACGTCGATAGCGATCTGTTCGGTGAGCCCGTTCGATGCCGTGCGCAGGATGTAGAGCGATTTGCCATACCCGGCGGCCAGGCCGCCGGCCTGCGTGATGGCCTGGAGCAGCGTGATGTTGCCGGTGACGCCGATCCGCCCCGGGCGCGACACCGCGCCGATGACGGAGATGGGGGTGCTGCCCGCCTCGATTAGATCGACCGTGACGTCCGCCTTGTTCAGGAAGCGCGCCTCGAGCATCGATTTGATCCGCTGTTCGATCTGCGGAAGGGTCAAGCCGGCGACCGGGACCTTGCCGAGCGGCGGCATGCTGATCATCCCGTCGTCGCCCACGGTCGCGCGAGTGTTGAGGTTCGCGTCCTGAAAGACGTGGATCTCGATGACGTCGCGCGCTCCGATCGGCGCTTCGCTGGCGATGGCCGGCCGTGGTGGCGTCGGCGACAGCGGTGCCGGAATGGGCGAAGACTGCGCCTGCGCATACGCGCCGGTGGCCACCGCTACCCCGAGCACTGCTGCCTGAAGTCTGGAAACGAGCACTGTCACCATCAAATCAATCGCGGATCGTACGACCCCGGCTGTGAGCCACCCGTACGTCATGACATCAAATCGCTGTGAAAACAGCGGTTGAAGCCGCTGGACTTCCGTCATATTGCCGATTTTGCTACGGGGTCAACGACAACCGGACGATTACGCGTATTCCATTGCTCTCGCTCACTGGAAAATTCGAAGTCCGCTTCAGATAGCCGACGTCGAAGCCGCCGCGGAACCAGTGCGCGCTGCTGTAGGTCCACCCCACGCTGGGGAAGGTGATGCGATCGTGGCGCCGTTCGAGGCCACCGGACTTGGCGCCCGTGCTCGGGATGTCGTAGTCATCGTGCGCCGCCGTCATTCCGGCGTTGACCGACACGCGCCGGGTCAGGCTGTACTCCGTGGAGGCCGCGGCGCGCGTAACGACGTAGTAGTTGTTGTCGGCGAAGATCGAAAAGTTGAGGTCGCGCGCCAGGTTGCCGCCGAGCCGCCAGCGGTCGCTCAAGCGATGGTCGACGGTGAAGTTGCCGATCGTGCCGCGGAAGTCCTTCTGATCGGGACGGATGAAGTTGAGACGCGCGTAGCCCGCTTCCAGCCGGCTCATGGTGCGGCCGCTGTCGTAGATCACTCCCGCTCCGGCATACGTCCGGTGCGAGTTCTTGTAAACGGCGTTCGAAAACGAATAGCCGGAGTATTCGCCGGCGATCAGCAGCGAGGTGAGCGGGAATGTCTTGTGGATGAGCGCCGCGCGATACGAGTGATCGCTGCGGTCGAGCAGGTTGACCGGGAGGTTCGCCGGCTGGTGCCTGTCGCCGCCGATGGGGAATCGCTCCCCATGCTGCACAGCGGAGTAGGTGAGGCTGGTGCGCGAGGAGTACTTCACCTCGCCCGCCGCGCCGATCTCGTCGACCTTGCGCGTCACCAGCGCCGAGAGCTCGGCGCTGTCGGCACGCAAGTCGTCGTTGCGGATGGCGTAGGTGTCGAGGTAGAGGTGATTGAAGAGGAACTGCACATCGGCGCGGCTCTTGTAGCCGTACTGGTTGCGCGAGACGGTCGTAGTCGTACCGCGGAAGCGGCTCCACTCGGGGGTGGCGTCCACCGAGAAATAGACCTTGCGGTTCGGCGTGAAGTACAGACGGTTCGGCATGGCCAGGCCGAAATTGAAGCCGGTCGATGTGTCGGAGGTTGGGACGAAAAACTGCTGGTCGTAACCGATATCGGAGAGCTGAATGCTCGACAGCAGGTAGAACGGCCCGTAGTGAAACCGCGCTTTGCGAAGGTCTTCGGCGATGCGCCGGCTGGCCGTGAGGGTGCTGTCGCGGTCGCGAAGCTCCTGAGCTTCCACAGCGACTGCTCCGGCGACAAACAGCGCAACTGCGGCGACCGTCCAGAGTCGCTGCCACGATCCGCGCACTACACCCTCCTCCAGCAATGGAAACAGGAACCGGGACCCGATCACGGAATGGTAGCACGGCGCGTCTACAATCAACGGCAATGCGGGATCGGCAGACCGTCGCGGAGATCGCCACACTCGCGCTTCTGCTGGCCTATCTGGTCTGGGTGCCGCTCCCGTTCGGGTCGGCGAGCGATCCCGCGCAGACGCCGCTGATTCTGCCGCCGCTCGTGATCTGCACGATCGCGTCGCTGCTGCTGGCGCGCCGGAGCGCGCTGCACCTCACCCGGCCGGCGCGTCTCTGGGCGCTGGGCGGCGGTCTGTTCATCGTCTTCGTCGCCTTGCAGCTCGTACCGCTGCCGATGCCGCTGCTCCGTGTGCTCTCGTCGCGCTCCGCGCGGATATGGGAGAGCGCAGGAAGGGTGGCGGCGCTGACCGGCGCCGGCGCGCCGTCAATGCATCCGATCAGCATCGATCCGGCGGAGACGGCGGTGCAGCTCTTCCGCGTCGCTGCATACGTGGCGACGTTCCTCGCCGCCATGTTCGTGGTGCGCACGCGACCCCGCCGCGTTGCGCTGGCGGTGGTGCTCGCGCTGATGGCCATCTTCGAGGCGCTTTATGCCGTGCGCCAGACGACGATGCAGCGCTACGAGATCTGGGGGTGGAAGAACACGCTCATCTTCAATCGCGCCACCGGAACCTTCGTCAACCCGAACCACTTCGCGCACTACGCGGCGATCATTCTTCCGATGGCGGTCTTCCTCTGCGCGCTCGCTTGGCACACCGCCGCGCCGCCCGGCGTCCCGCGCGGACGGCGCATCGTCATGCTGGTGGAGAAGCGGATGACGCTCTTCCTCTTCGGAGCCGCCGCCGCGCTGGCCTTCGTGGCGGCCATGCTGGTGGCGCAGTCGCGCGGCGCCATTCTGGCGACCACCGCCGGCTTCTCCTGCGCCGGCGCGCTGGTCAGCGGACGCCGTCACGCCGCGGCGAGGGCGGTCCTCATCGCCGTGACGGTGCTGGCGGTCTTCACCGGCGTCTTTTTTCTCCTCCGCCAATCGACCGAGTCGAAACACCTCGGCGAACATGACGCCACCATGGTGCAGGGGCGGCGCGCCGCAGTGATCTCCGCCTATCGAATCTGGCTCGACTTCCCGCTATTCGGCAGCGGCGCGGGCACCTTCGAGACCCTCGCGCCGCGCGTGCAGGATCCGGACGACGCGGAGATCATTCAGAACCACGCGCACAACGACTACGCCGAGCTGCTGGCCACCACCGGCGCCATCGGGTTTCTGCTGGCCTTCGTCCCGCTGATGGGTGGGACGGCCGCGCTGGGGCGCGTCGCCTTCGGCCGCCGCGCGGCGCAGGCGAGCTGGCGGCGCCGCGCGTTCTGCGCCGCTGCGCTGACCAGTATCGTCATCGCTCTGGCGCACGCGCTCGTCGATTTCAATTTCTACATTCCCGCCAACCCGGTCACGCTCGCCGCCATCGCTGGCGCCGCCACCGCGGTCAGAGAGTCCGAACCGTGACCACGCGGACGCGGCGCGGCGTCCCGTTTCGCGTGATCGGATTGGCCAGCCGGACGTCGATGCGATGCTCTCCCGCCGCGCCGATGGGGACGGCGAATGTCTGCTCGCCGGGCACCGCGCCTTCGGCGCGCCGGGCGCCGTCGACGTAGATCTCCACATACGGCGGCACCTCGTCCGTCATCACTGTGGCCACGGTGACGTCGAGCCCGTGCACCGCCTCGATGCTGCGCGAGTCGGCAACCTGCGCTTCCGACTGCGCCGCGCTCTCCCCGTACAGCCGCTCGATCTCCTCACGAATGGCGCGGTAGTCGTCGAAGCGTCCGTACGTTCCCGCGATCCAGGCCACGCGGCGCGCCGTGTCCGCGCGGCGCGGCTGCGCGCGGCGGAGATAGCCGAGATCATCCGTGAGCGCGTACAGCGTTTGAGACATCGTCATGAACGTCCTGGGATCGCCGAGCAGCACCGGGGCGTACGCGCCGAGCACGGCCTTGCGGTCGGCATCGCTGAGCTCACCCCAGTGGAAGAAGGCGGCGCGCGCGAACGCCGTGCGCGGTTCCGGCCGATACGGCGCCGAAGAGATGGCGAGCGCGCTCGATGCCCGCCACAGCGCGAGACGATCCCGCACCGGCGCATCGAGCGCCTTTTCCGCCAGTGCGCTTGCCGCCATCCAGTCGGACGGATGAGAGGCCACGCGCGCAGCGAGGCCGCGCACGTCTGCCGGCAACGCGCCGCGCGACGGCGCCGGGCGCACCACCGCGTACGCCACCGCGAACAGCGCCGAGAGAATGGCCACGAACTTAGCCACGCAGCACCTCCTCCCACGCCGCGAAGGCGATCGCCGGCGCGAAGCGCGCGTCGTACAGCGCGCGGCCGCGACGCCCCATCGCCCCCGCTCTCTCGCGATCGGCGGCCAATTCACGGATGGCGCGCGCCAGCGCATCGGCGTCGCCGGCCTCGATAGCGAATCCGCAGTTGTGCTCGCGCACCAGCCGCGCGATCTCGCCGTCGCGCGCGCCGACGAAGAGCACCGGCCGCGCCACCGCCAGCACCCCGTAGAACTTGCTCGGCACCACCAGCCCCTCGGTCTGCGGCAGCATGGTCACCAGATGCGCGTCCGCGGCCGAGAGGCTCTCGCTGAGCCGCTCGCGCGGCGCGTACGGCTCGATGCGCACGTTCGGCAGCGCGGCACGGCGCAGCTCGTCCAGCTTCGCGCCGCCGCCGGTGACCACCAGCTCCACGTTCTCGCCCCGCAGACGGTTCATCGCTCCGAGCATCGTCGACACATCATGCGCGCGTCCGAGGTTGCCGGAGTAGCCGACGACGAAGCGGTCGTGCGCGATGCCGACGGGATGCAGCGCAGCGTCGGCCCAGTTGTGGATGACCACGCGCCGCGGCGCGGCCATCGACTCGCCGATGACCACGTTGCGCTTCGCCTTGCGCAGCGACCAGTCGCGGATGCGCGCCACGACCCGCGGCACGCGCATGCCGAGCGCCGTGGCCACCTCGGGGAAGAGATCCTGCAGCCAGTTGATCACGTGGCGCGACCCGAGCGCCGCCACCACAGACAGCAGCGGCGGATCGGTCATGGCCACGATCGTGGCCCGCCGCTCGTTCATGATGGCAAACAGCGCGCTGAGATAGAACGTCGCGTAGTCCACCGCCCGCCCCGGGAGAAAGTGCCGCCCGAAGCGCGTCGACCACACCCGCCGCACGTCCACCCCGCGCACCGTTTCCCGCGCCGCCAGCGCCGCCCCGGCGTCGTCGTACCGCTGCCGGCTGGTGATCACCCCCACCTCCCACCCGCGCGAGGCCAGATGAAACGCGAGATCGCTCACCATCTGGCTTGTTGCAGAATGGTCGGGGTGGAAGTAGCGATTGACGAAGACAACTCTCAAGTCCTGCGTCCTGTGTCCTGCGTCCTGTGTGCATTTCCCCGGGACGCAGACGCAGCACGCAGCACGCAGGACGCAGGAACCCTTTTGATGATCATTCTAGGCATCAACGCCCATCACGCCCACGCCCGCGCATCAGCTCCTGCGACAGGATGAGCTCCGCCAGCACGCGCTCCAGCGCGTACCGCCACCCCGCCCGCCCTTCCAGAATGGCGCACTTGACCAGGAGGGTGTGCAGGGCGACTGCGAGCGGGGCGACGACGCGCAGCTTGCGGATCTTTCCGACGGCGCCGAGCGAGCGCCACGGCGCGGCCCGCAGCTTCGCCGCTTCGTCGCGCATGTAGCGCCGCTGCCGCGCGATGAAGCGGCGGAGGTCCTTGCGGTCGTCGTGCACGATGCGGCTGCGCAGCCGCTCGATCCGCCCGTTGACGCGCACGCGCTGCGTGTGGCCGTCCATGTAGAAGGCGCACGCGCCGCGCCGCAGCAGCACCGCGCGCGGCGTGTAGAGCGAGGCGCGCAGCGGCCGCCCGTGAATGGCGTAAAAGAATTCCGCATCGTAACCGGCGACGTCCGGCGGCGGGTCGAGCGCATCGATCTCCGCCGCGACGGCGTCGGGGACGAAGTAGTCGGCGTCGAGCGTGAGCACCCATGGCGTGGTGGCCAGCGACACGGCGAACGTCCATTGCGAGGCGAGATCGTCGAGCGGGCGCGTGACGAAGCGGACGTTCGGGAACGACGACGCGATCAGCGGCGTGCGGTCGGTGCTCCCGCTGTCGACGACGACGACCTGGCGCGCCCAGCGGAGCTGGCCGAGGGTCCGTCCGATGTTGGCTTCTTCGTCGCCGGTGAGGATCAGCGGAGTGACTCGGTCGAGCATCGATCGCGCGACGATCGTATCGCTCCTGTGCGACACTCTGCTCGTTGACGGACGACTTCACCTGGCGCGGGCTGGCGGGTTACGTCGCAGCGGCGTACCTCTGGTTCGTAGTCCTCATCATCGCCTTCAGCAGTTACCACCAGCGCATCGAGCACACCGGAGACAATCCGTCGTACGTGGCCGAATCGGAAGTGATCCGCGGCGCGGCGGCGCCGTCGCGCGCCGCGCGCCACTTCGTCGGCCTGCCGCTGCTCAGCGCGGTGCTCGTCTCGGCCACCGGCATGGACGAATACTCCGCGATCGCCCTCATCTCGATCGTCGCCTCGTTCGCCGCGGTATTGCTGGCCGGAAAGCTGTGGGGGACGTGGGCCGCCGCGTGGTTCGCGGTCGTGAATCTCGACTGGTTGCAGCGTTCGCTCCTCGGCGGCGCGGAGCCGCTCTTCGCTTTGCTCATCTTCGCAGCGCTCGCCGCCGCGCGCCGCGAGCGGTGGCTCCTCGCCGCCGCCGCCGGAGCCGCGGCGACCATCGTGCGTCCGCTGGGCGTCTTCGTGCTCCTGGCGTTCGGCATCGTCCTGCTGGCGCGGCGGAACGTCCGCGCGCTCGCCGGCGCGGTGGCGATCAGCCTGGCCATCGGCGCGCTGTATCTGGCCGTCGTTGATGCCCGCTTCGGCGGAGCGTTCGGCAATTTCCGCTGGTACAGCAGCATGGGCCTCGGACACGATCGGACGTTCATCCCGCTGGCGACACTTCCACTCTCTCTGCGCGATGGACTGATCACCTGGAAGAATTTCGCGAAGACGCTGGCGTGGACGCTCTTCACCATCGCCGCGGTCGTCGCCGCGTGGCGGCGCCCGGCCGTCCGCGAGCGGATGCGCGCGTACCCGGCCGAGTGGCTCTTCGGCGGGCTCTACCTCGCCTCGTTCTTCTGCTTTCCCGCCTGGTGGATCGAGGGAGAGTACCCGCGCTACCTGGTTCCCGTCATTCCCATGCTGCTGGTCGCGCTGCGGCCGTGGCTCCCCGAGGATCGGCGGCTGTTCTGGGTGATCGGATTACTCTCTGTCACGCTCGCGGCGGTCGAGGATCTGCCGTGGCTTCGCGGCCGGTGATCCGCCGGTAAGCGCTCTCCATCGCCTCGGCCACCGCGGGCCAGGTAAAGGACTCTTCCACGGCGCGGCGACCACGCTCTCCCATCTCGCGACGTCTGGCGTCATCGCGCAACAGATCGCGAAGCGCGGCGGCGAGTGTGGCCGGTTCGCCGCCGGCAACCACTCCCGCACCGCACGCCGTCACGGTCTCGGCCAATCCAACCTCGGGTGTCACCACCACGGGCGTCCGCGCCGCCATGGCCTCCAGCACCACGTTTCCGAAATTCTCGGAGTACGAGGGGAGGACGAGCGCGGCCGCGCTCTGCAGCAGCTCGTCCTTCGCCTCGGCCGCGACCTCGCCGCGGAACTCGATGCGATCCACCAGCCCGCGCTGCTGCGCCTGCGCCCGCAATTTCGGCGTGAGCTCCTCTTCATCGTTGCCCGCCACCACCAGCTGGACCTCGGGGACGAGAGCGATCGCGTCGATGAGGCGGTCGATCCCTTTCTTCCAGTTGATGCGGCCGAGGAACAGAAACATGTCGCGGCGAGCTACGCGGGTGTCACGAGGTAGGTCGACGCCGTTCGGGATGACGAACGGAGAGGGAAGCGGCAGCGCGAGCCGTTGCGCGTCTTCGAGCTCTCGTTGTGATGTAAAATGCACTCCATGAGAGTGCATTAAAGTGCTCTTCTCCGCCAGAGCGATCCAGGCACTTTTCGCCAACCGGCTCTTCCGCCGGACGAGCTCTGGAACGAGCATCCCGCGGGGCGAAACGACGTAGGGCGCCCCCGCGCGCCTCGCCGCGCGCGCGGCCGCGTACGTCGGCCAGAGGAAGACGGAGTGGAGATGGACCAGGTCGTAGTGGCGAGCGTCGCGGAGCGCCCGCCGCATCGCGGGGGAGTAATAGAGGCGTCGAAACGGAGAGGCAAAATAGTGCACCAGGACGTTGTCCAGATTCACGGGCTCGCCCACCGCGACGGCGGAGGTTCCGTCGCCGTCGACGTTGGTGGTGAAGACGTGCACCTCGTGCCCGCGTTCGGCCAGCGCGCGGCAAAGCCCGTGAACGGAGACGATCGGTCCTCCGTAGCGCGTGGCCGGGAGATAAGTCGGAACGACGTGGAGGATGCGCAACTTATGCGGTGGCCGGCGAAGGCAGCCGCACCGCGCCGGCAGGGAGCGCCCTCTCGCTCGCCGCGAGCCGCTCGTCGAGGACGCCGGAGGCGATGAGGCACCCGACGAAGAAGGCGCTCATCAGCGCCAGCACGGCGTCGGAGTACGCCTGCGCTGAGGCGAGGAACTCGACCACGTTCGCCACCACGATGCCGAACAGAGCGCAGCGAAGGAGCTGCGAGGAGCCGGGAACGTCCGGATGCCGCGAGATTGCCAGCGCCACGCGGAGGATGGCGAACGCCAGCATGCCGACGGCGAGCAGACCCGGCACGCCGAGCTCGATGGCCAGCTTGCCGAGGCCTCCTTCCTGCCATCCCATCGCCTCGAGGTTGGAGGTGACGTGGTACACGCCCTGGGTTGCCGTGCCCAGTCCGGCCCCCAGGACTCCGTACTGCTGGATGGTCTCGAGAACGCCGCCCTCCAGCCGGCTGAAGACCTCCTGCCGCGTGGTCGCCGCGCCGCGCGTGTAAACGCTCGATTTCTCGTCGTGCGCGATCTTCCCCACCACGAAGCCGGCGATCCCGATGGCGAAAGCCAGCGTGACGATCTGGGCCACGGTGAGGCGGCGGAAGTACCGCCACAGGAACGCGGCGACGAAGACGGCGATCATGTAGACCGCCTTGCGCCGCCCGCTGAGGAGGCAATTGAAAAAGCCCCAGCAGGTCACGAGCATCCAGGGCCACGACCTCGGCATTTGCCGCGCCTGCAGAATCATGATGATGCCGACGATGGTCAGCATCGCCGCATGCCATCCCATGATGTCCGGTGCGCGATAGAAGCCCGAGAGCAGGCGGATCTGCATCCCCGGCAGGTGGCGGAGGTTGAATTCGCTGAACGCGACGGTGCCGAGGGCGCGCGACGGCACTTCCAGGTACTCCAGCGGTGTGCCGATCAGCGCGATTGCCGTGACCACGGCGTAGAAGCGCAACATGGCGAAGAGCTTCTCCTCCCGCTGAAGCCAGGTGTAACCGACGAGGATGGCCGGCAGCGGCGCGCAGTAGATGAAGAGACTCAGCGCCGGCGCTTTCCAGTTGGCAATGCCGAAGGTGAAGAGGCCACGGATCGCGGCCAGAGCCATGAAGAGCAGCACGACGATCAGCGCGCCGTAGAGGGAGCCGAAGCGGCGGGTGAACTCGCGGGCGCCCCGCTGCAGCGCGCCCGAGGCGCCGAACAGGATCATGGCGTACACCACCATGATGCTCAGCGTAATCACCACGGGAGAACCGGGCGTCAGCTTGCGCACCGGGTCCTGCAGCACGCCGCAGAGAATGGCCATCAGCCAGCCGCGCCGCCAGTCGACGAGCGCGACGGTCATCGACAGCAGCAGAAAACCGATGAAAACGATGGTGATCATGAAACGGTGAGATGGTAACGCGTCTCGCCGCGACCCTATTCGATGAGCTTACGGCCGGCGCGGGCCAGGCGCCGCGCCAGCACGATCCCGCGGGCTTCGCCGATGAGCTTCGTGGGGATCGTCCAGGGGTGGGTGAGGTGATAACGGGTGACGACGTTCTTCGCCAGGCGCCGGGCGACGTATGGCCAGAAGGGGCGGTGGTGAACGGCGAAGTAGTAATCGCCGGCGGAGTGGGCCGGGGAGGGGCTGCTGCGGTGGTCGCCGAAGGAGCGCAGCCCGCCGGACGACAGCTTGAGATGGCGGAGCGAGGCGCGCGGCTCGAACCAGATCGCGCCCCCGGCGCCGACAACGCGCAGCGCGAAGTCGGTCTCGAAGCGATAGGCGGCCAGGACGAAGTTCTCGTCGAATCCGCCGATGGCCAGCGCCCGCTCGCGCTTGACCGATAGATTGCCCGCCATCACGTTCCTCACCGGCTGCCCCTCGTTCGCGCAGAAGCGGAACTCGAGGTCATCGACAGGTTGATCAACATGGACGGGTGACTCTCCCGGCTGGAGGATCTGCCCCACCACCGCCCACCGCGCCGCATCGCGGTGCGCCTCTTCGTGCGCGGCAACCAGCCGCGGCGATGGCTCGACGTCGTCGTCGAGAAAGAGCACCAGCGGCGTGGCGGCGGCGCGCAGCGCCTCGTTCATGGCGTGCGGAATGGACGGGGCGTCGAGGCGGATGAGCCGGATGCTCCCCTCGGCGTGCAGCCGCGCCAGCCCTGCGTTCGGCTCGCGGCTCTGATCCACGACGACGATCGCATCCGGCGGCGGGCGGAGGGCGAGGAGGCGCCGCACGGTCTCCAGCACGATCGCGCCGCGGTTGTAGGTGGGAATGGCGACGGTCATCACGGCCGGCGGTCTCCGCGATCGAGCCACTGCAGTGCCGCCTTCACCCCTTCCACGCCGCGCGCGAAGGTCCAGGTGTCGATGATCTGGCGCGAGCGCCGCGCCATGCGCGCGCGCAACGCGCCGTCCTCGACCAGCAGGTCCATGAAGCGCGCCAGCGCATCGGCGTCGCCGGCGGGATAGACGAACGCGTTCTCTCCCTCGAGGACGATGTCGCCGATGGAGCCGCAGCGGTCGGTGACGATCACCGGGAGGCCGCAGGCCATGGCCTCGTTCACCACCGCGCCGCGCGGTTCGTAGGTCGACGGCAGGACGAAGACATCGGCGACGGCGTAGTGCCTCGGCAGATCGGTCTGGTTGATGAAGCCGGCGACGCTGACGGAGCCGAGGGCGTGCTCGCGCACGTACGCCTCCATCGGCGCGCGAAGGTCGCCGTCGCCGAGAAAAAGCAGCGCGGCGCGGGCGCGGCTGCGCATCCGTTCGAACGCGCGGAGGAGCGTCATCGGGTCCTTCCGCGCCACGAGCTTCGCGGAGAAGACGAAGGCGACGGCGTCCGGCGCAATGCCGATCCGCGCGCGCATCGCCGCGCGCTCTCCCGCGTCGAGTGGCGACGCCGCGGCGAAGCGCTCGTTGTCCACAGCCCACGGCAGGAGAAAGAAGCGCGAGGAGTCGGCGCCGTAGTGGCGGTAGTAGTCAGCGTTCAACGCGCCCGAGACCATGAAGCCGGTGGTCATGGCGAAGAGCGCGCGCAGCATGGCGGCGCGCACGCGTCGCACCACACTGTCCGCCGGCGGCGGGAAGCTGGAGTCCCCGTAAAGGAAGAAGGGAATGCCGGCCAGGCGGCAGGTCAGAATGCCTAGCAACGCGCTCACCGAGCCCCAACCCGCCATGAAGAGCGCCATGTCGTAGTGCCCGCGTAGTAGCGCGGGGACGATTCCCGGATTGATCAGGCGCGTGTAGCCGTCGCCGAAGCCGAAGTTGCGAAGCACGCGGTGGCGGTACCCGCTCAGAGTCTCGATGTCCCACCGCAGCGTGGTCTTCATTTCGGCGTCGCGGTAGGCCTCCGCCCCCGCCGGGGAGCAGTAGAGCACAGTGAGGTCGATGTCCGGCTCCTGCGCCAGCAATCGGAAGAACGGATCCTGATACTGGATGACGTGCGAGGCGACGATGGCCAGCCGATGGTGCGTCACCAGCCCCTCGCTGCGCGCAGTTGGCGGTAAAACCCGATGAGCTCGTCGGCAAAGCGGCTCCAGGTGTACTGGCGCGCCGTCTGAGACGCAGTCGCCCCCATCGTGCGCGCTCGATCCGAATCATTCATTAATGCGAGCGCGGCATCGGCGACCGCCGGTGCGTCGCCGGGAGCAACGAGAACCCCGTCCGAACCGTTTGCAATCAAGTCGCGCGCACCTCCTACCGCGGTGGCCACGACGCAAGATCCGCGGGACATCGCCTCGAGAAATGCCTTTCCGAATCCCTCGTAGTAGGAGGGGAACAGAAAGATCCCGGCTGAGTCATACAGGCTCATCAACTCGTCTTGGGACATCCAGTGGCGGAGCTCCAGCCGTTCGCGCAGGGAGGGGCTGGCCAGCGCGCGCACCGCATCGTGGTCGGCGGACTCACATACCCAGACGAACCGCGCGTCCGGCCTAGCCGCGGCGATTCGGCTCATCGCCTCGGCGGTAACCGCTGGAGCCTTGAAGAAGGCAAATTGGGCAACGTGAAGCACGGTGTTGAGTCGCGAACGGTCCAATTCAAGCAGCGGTGCCGTCAGAAAACGCTCGGGAGCGGCATGCGGCACGACTGCAATGCGCTGCGGTTCGATGCCGAGGCGCTCGGACGCGAATTGCGCATCCAGGGTGGAGGAGACGATGTGTCCGTCGGCCCGAGCCGCGGTCAAACGCATGTGCCGAGCGAGAAGCTGACCGAGGATTGCGGATGCCGCGCGCCGCGGAAGCGCGCGCTTGTCGGACGGGGAGCGGCGCTGCCAGTATCCGATCACCTCGGCAGCGTATGGCTCCAGACCGTGCGACCGATGAACGAAGATGGCGCGTTTGCGGTGACGGCGGAGCCATCGCGCAGCACGGTGACCGTGGGGCTGGTTGACGTGCACGACGTCGTAATCGCGCTCGGCGAAGTGTCGCGCCGTGGTCCGCTCGTACGCGCCTGGTAACTCGAGCAATAAATGGAGATTGCCGTGCGCGATGCGTCGTCCCAATTCGTCGCTCCAGACGGCATCGACTTGGTGGCCCGCGGCACGGAGTGCCTCCACCGTTTGGAACTCCGTCCCCGAGGCGCCGCGGTTCGGATCAGGCGGAACGTCAGCCATAAGGAGGATCCGCAGGGGCTCGGTAGTCATCGCCGATCAGGATACGGTCACAGCGCCTGAATCACGCGCACCCACGCGCGCGCCAGAAGTGGATTCGCGCCGATCGCGCGCCGGAAGTATTCGCGCGCACGCGGGTCACCGTTGCGGCGAAGCGCTTCACCAATGAAGTAAAGGCCGCGCGCGCGGCTCCGGCGGCCACTGCGCCCAGGCCGGACCGCCGCAGCGCGGGCTAGGATGGGCGCCTCGCTTTCGCCGCGTAGCCGGGCGCGTAGCGCGGCGCGGGAGAGAACGCCGAACTGCTGCTGCGCCGCGCGCGCCGTTCCGCTGATGCTGTCCGGCGTCACGCGGGTACGGTAGAGGATCTCGGCGACGATCACGAACGTGCCGAGCGCCGCCAGCCGATACCAGAGGTCCCAATCCTGGCCATAGTAGAACGCGGCGCGGTAGCCGCCAGCGCGCTCGTATGCGTCCCGCCGGAACATTACCGAGGGGTGACAGGTCGGGCCGTCGCGAACCAGGTACTGCTGCTCGAGATCGAGGATCGCCATGGGCCCCGATGCTGCAGCGCCGCCGCGCGCGACATAGAGCGGCTCGAGCTCGGGGCCAACGAACTCGGTGTAGCACGACGCGAAGATGACACTCTGCGCTTCCAGCGCTCGCGCCTGCTTCTCCAGGCGGTGGGGGTGGGAGAGATCGCCGGCATCCTGGCGTGCGATCAGAGGGGCGTGCGCCGCAGCGCAGCCAGCGATCAGGGCGCGCGTGAGCCCGCGATTCTCCTGCGTGATGATGCGAATGCGGGCGTCGCGCCGCGCGTAGGTGGCCAGGATGGGGAGGGTGCCGTCGGTCGAGCCGTCGTCGACGGCGACCAGCTCGAAGTCGGTGAGCGTTTGCCCGAGGATACTGTCGAGCGTCGCCGCCAGGTGTGCTCCGCCGTTGTACACCGCCATGACCACCGAGACGCGGGGGTGTGTCATCGCAGCCGGTCCGCCATGGTGGCCAATTTGCCCGCTCCGCTCCAGCCGACCAGCCGCGCCAGCGCGCGATAGGTGCGGAACTGCATTCGATTGCCCGCCGCGCCCGACGCCTCGCGGGCCAGCTCGAAAAGGTTTCGCGACTCGGCGGCCAGCCCCGCGGCGCCGCATTGGCGGGCCAGGTGAAACAGCTCGCGCGCGAAGTGCTGCATCTCCGGGGCGTCGTCGCCGATGCCGCCGCGCCGCGCGTGCGCGTAGATCAGCGCGTGCGCGCCGGCGCGCTGGCGCAAACGCTCCGGATCGAGCGCCGCGCCCTGCGAGAGGCGGCCCTGTAGGTGGTGGCGGTGCTCGCCGACCACCTCGGCGACATAGGCGAGGCGCGTCCCGAGCGCCGCAACGCGACAGTCGTACTCCCAATCCTCCTCCAGCCGCAGTGAGCTCCACGGCCCGGCCGCATCGCACACCGAGCGGCGGTACAGCGGCGTCACCGTCTCCCACCATCGCGACAGAAGAAACGAGGGGAACATGGTCGACTGCACCTGATTGGCCTCCTTCCACGTGCAGACGATCTCCTTACCCGCTGCGTCGCGATAGCGGGTGATGCCGTAGGCGACGCCGCACTGCGGCTGCGCGCGAAGCGCGCCGACCTGCAGCTCCAGCTTGCGCGGCAAGAGAAGGTCGTCGCTGTCGAGGTATTGGATGAGCTCGCCGCGCGCGAGGCGGCGGCCGCTCTCTCGCGCCTGAGCCGGCCCGCCGTTTTCGCGCCGCGTGGCGCGGATCTCCGGGTGCCGCGCTGCCAGCTCCTCGATGGCGCCTGGTGTGTCGTCGGTCGAAGCGTCGTCCACGATGATGACCTCGATCGGACGGTAGCTCTGCGCCAGCGCGCTCGCCACCGCCTCGCGCAACAGCGCCGCGCGGTTGAAGACGGGAACGATGATGGAGGCCAGTCCCCGCTCCACCGGCGGGTACGCAACTCCATCGCTCGGACTGGCCATCGCAGTGGCCGACAGTGTAGCAATCGCGCCTCAGAGCCCGGGCCCTTCGATGCGGCCGCTCGGCCGTTCGTGCAGCCGCGCGATCCTCTCCTCGACCGGGATGTCGTTGATCTCGACCAGCCGCTGCCTGCCGCCGATCGGTCGCGCGGCCACCTTTTCCGGCTGCGGCGCATGCCAGAGATGAACGAGCGGCATCCTTGCGTACGAGAAGACGCGCCGGGTCAGCGCGCGGTCCCAGAAGTCGTTGTCCTCGCCGCCCCAGCCGACGAACGCTTCGTCGAAGCCGCCGATGGCGAAGTAGGCGTTGCGGTCTGCGGCCACGCTACCGCCCGCCAGGAGGTTCTGCGCGACGCGCTCCGGCGGTGCGGTGATGACCAGTTGATCGGAGCGCAACACGCGTTGCGTCTCCTCCGGCGAGAGATAGAACATGAAGCGCTTCGGGTCGATGATCTCCCACCCCTCGGCGTGCCGCCGCAGCAGCTCGGAGGCGTACGCCGCGGGCACGAGAAAATCGTTGTCGTGCAGGATCAGCAGCGGTGCGCGCGCGGCGTTCGCGCCGACGTTGAGCGTCCAGGAGCGGTTGTACGGCAGCGCGTCCGACTCGATGGGGGTGTGGATGTGCCGCACCCAGCCGGGGAGATGCGGCCCGGCGACCGGATGGGCGGATTGCTCGACGACGATGCACTCGATGGCCGCGTCACGCTGCGCGGCGATGCTGGCCACCGTCTTCAGCAGGTGTGGCAGCCGTGCTTCGCCGCGGTGGCCGATGATGAACGACGCCCGCGGCTCACCGCTCACGCCCGGCGCGGCGGCGAGCTCGATCGGCCACTCGGCCAGCGCGCGGCGCATGAGCCGCCGCCCCGTCGACGGATAGACGGCGCAGAGGTGAAGGTCGCTGGTGAATTGCCACTCGCAGCGCGCACCGCCGGTGACCGGATCGATGGACAGCCGTTCGTTGCGGTTTCGAAATCGCGTCCATGACCCCCGGTCGCCTCGCATGGCCCGCGCGAATCGCGGCCAGTCGTAGAGCAGCGCGCCGATTCGGTGGCGGAGCGACATACCAGTCATCGTATCCTTCGCCCGGGGGTACTTGAACGGTGGGGCAAGGCGACACCGCAGCACCAGTCCTGATCATCAAGCGGTCGCCGCCGTGGCGGATGATCGACCTTCGCGAGGTCTGGCGTTACCGCGACCTCCTCTATTTCTTTGTCTGGCGCGACGTCAAGGTGCGCTACAAGCAGACGCTCGCCGGCGTGTTGTGGGTGTTGATTCGTCCGATCCTGTCCGTCGTCATCTTCACCGTCGTCTTCGGCAAGCTGGTGAAAGTTCCATCGGACGGCCTGCCGTATCCGGTCTTCGTGCTCGCCGCCATGGTGCCGTGGACATTCTTCACCAGCGCCATCGCCACCGGGACCAACAGCCTGGTCGGCAGCGCGGATCTGTTGACGAAGGTGTACTTCCCGCGCGTGATCATCCCCATCGTCTCGGTCCTCTCGGCGCTGGTGGACATCGCCATCTCGTTCGTTCTGGTCATCGCTCTCATGGCCTGGTACGGGAAGGCTCCGCCGCTCTCCGCGGTCGTCACGCTGCCGGTCCTGTTTCTACTCACGTTCGCCGTCGCGCTGGCGGGAAGCCTTTGGCTTGGAGCGCTGAACGTCAGATGGCGCGATGTCGGGAACGCCGTGCCGTTTCTGTTGCAGGTCTGGATGTACGCGACGCCCATCGTCTATCCGCTCAGTCTCGTTCCGGCGAAATGGCGTTGGGTGGTGGCCATCAATCCGATGGCAGGCGTGATCGAGGCCTTCCGCAGCGCGTTGTTCGGCCGGCCGTGGGAGAAGACGTCGCTGCTGTTCGCTTCCGCCACCGCGCTCGTCGCTCTCCTGGGCGGCCTGCTCTACTTCCGCAACGCCGAGCGGACGTTCGCGGACACGGTATGACCACGCCGATCATCGACGTCCGCGGTCTCGGGAAGCGGTACCGCATCGGAGCGCGGCAGCGGCGGGACACGCTGCGCGAGACTGTTTCGGATGGATGGTCGCGGATCGCGGCCCGGCTTGTCGGCCGCAAGCCGCCGCGCGCCGAGGAGACCGAGCTCTGGGCCATCCGCGAGGTCTCGTTCCCCGTCGCGCGCGGCGAGGCGATTGGTATCCTCGGCCGCAACGGCGCCGGGAAATCGACCCTGCTGAAGGTCCTCTCGCGCATCACGGAACCGACGGAAGGAGAGGCCATCCTTCGCGGTCACGTCGCCAGCCTCCTGGAGGTGGGGACCGGCTTTCACGGCGACCTCACCGGACGCGAGAACATCTTCCTCAACGGCGCGATCCTCGGCATGTCGCGGCAGGAGATCTACCGCAAGTTCGATGAGATCGTGGCCTTCGCCGAGGTCGACCGCTTCATCGATACCCAGGTCAAGCACTACTCCAGCGGCATGTACATGCGGCTGGCCTTCGCCGTCGCCGCGCACCTGGAGCCCGACATCCTCGTGGTGGACGAGGTGCTGGCCGTCGGCGACACGGCGTTTCAGAAGAAATGCCTTGGCAAGATGAAGGACGTTGCGGGGCAGGGGCGGACTGTTCTCTTCGTGAGCCACAACATGCAGGCCATTCGCACCCTGTGCAAGAGGGCCATCTGGCTGAGTGGCGGCCGGGTGAGCGCGGACGGCTCGAGCGAGGCGGTCATTGAGAGCTACCTGTCGACCACGCGGGATGAGGGGGCGGTCGATGATCTGGCGGCCGAGATCCGCCGCCTCCCCCCCGATCCTGCTTTTGCCCTCCTCGACGCCGCGGTGGCGCAGGACGGCGCGCGGACGACCTCGCTGATGAATGGAAAACCGATCGCGCTGATGATGCGGTACGACGTTCCGCAGGACACCTATGGCCTGCACGTCTACATTCGTGTGCTCAATGCCGACGGCACGCTTCTGTTCGAGAGTCTCCATAATGGCGACGCGGACGAGCTGCCGTTGGTCAAGGCCGGCACGTATGAATCGCGCGTGATCATTCCAGCGGATTTCCTCGCCCCCGGCAGCTATGACCTGGAGCTCAACGCGGGAATCATGAGCGTTCGTCTGCTGATGGCCTTCCCCATTCGCACGAAGCTCGACGTTCATCCCTCCGGCCGCGTGAATCGGGCTTATACCGGCTACGGGACGAGAGGGTTGATCGCTCCGTTGCTGCCGTGGGAGACAACGCGGCTGGACGCGCGGCCGGCGGCCGAGACGAAAGGGACTTGATGGCGCAGACCTGCAGGATGTGCAAGGGTTCCCGGCTGACGAGATTTCTCGATCTCGGGTTCACGCCGCCGGCCGATTCGTTCCTGAGGCGGGAACAGCTCGCGGAGCCAGAGACGCATTACCCACTGCAGGTTTATCTGTGCGAGGACTGCGGGCTGTCGCAGCTCGGGTTCGTGGTCTCGCCCGAGATTCTCTACCGGCACGACTACCCGTACGAGGCGTCGATCACGCGGACCGGCCAAGAGCATTGGGCGGAGTTCGCGGCAGGAGTGGCCAAGAGATTCGGACACCCGCGGGGGTCGCTGGCCGTCGACATCGGCAGTAACGTCGGCGTGCTGCTGAGCGAGCTCGCCACGCGCGGCTACCGGATTCTCGGAATCGATCCGGCGAGCAACATCGTCAGGCTCGCGGAACGGCGCGGCGTCGAAACGCTCGACGAGTTGTTCAGCCCCGAGGTGGCGAAGCAGGTGGTGCGCTCGAAGGGTCACGCGGCGGTGATCACGGCCACGAACGTCTTCGCCCACATCGACGATCTCGATTCTCTGATGGCCGGGGTTGACGCGCTGCTCGAGCCGTCAGGCGTATTCGTCATCGAGGCGCCCTCGTTCATCAATCTGCTCGAGAAGTGCGAATACGACACGATCTATCACGAGCACCTCTCGTATCTCTCCGTCGGTCCGCTGGCGCGGTTCTTCGAGCATGCCGGATTCGAGTTGTTCGATGTGCTGGAGCGCGATATCCATGGCGGTTCGATCCGGGTGTTCGTCGGGCGTCCCGGCACGCACGCGGTCGAGCCGGCAGTGCGGGCGGCGATTGCCCGGGAGATCGATCTCGGCGCCCGCGATCTCGGGCGTCTGGCGCAATTTGCCTCGGCCGTCGAAGAAAACCGCGCCGAGCTGACTCGTTTGCTGCATCAGCTTCGCCGTGACGGGAAACGCATCGCGGGCGTCGGCGCGCCGGCCAAGGGAATGACGCTCTTGAACTACTGCCGCATCGGCCCCGAGCTCCTCGATTTCGTCACCGAAAAATCGACGCTGAAGATCGGCCGCTTCACTCCCGGAACGCACATCCCTGTCGCATCGGACGATGAGCTGCTGGCGCGGCGTCCCGATTTCGGTCTGCTCCTGGCCTGGAACTTCGCGGAGGAGATCATGCGCAACCTGCGCGCGTACAGGGAGGGTGGTGGGCGGTTTATCATTCCGATCCCGCATCCGCGGGTCGTCGACTGACGGGAGCCAATTTGAACATCACCAGGATTACGCCGGCCAATCAGGACGCGCGGGGAAGCATCTCCGACGTCCTCGCCGGGCAGCCGTTCGACGCCGCCACGATCATCGAGAGCCGCCGGGGAGCGGTGCGCGGAAACCACTACCACAAGGACACCATTCAGTGGACTTACCTGCTGAGCGGGCGGCTGCTCGTGGCCGCGTGGCGGGAAGGGCGGCCAATCGAGGAGAGCGAAGTGCAGCCGGGAGAGCTGGTGCGCCACGATGCGCTGGAAGCGCACTCGGTCAAGGCGCTGGAGGACTCCGTCTTTCTGGTGCTCACGCGCGGTCCGCGAAGCGGTGAGGACTACGAGAGCGACACGTATCGCCTGGCGACGCCGCTGCAGGTCTCCACGCCGGCGGCCGACCCTGCGGCCGAGGCCAAAGAGGGCATGATTCCGGTCAACGAGCCGCTGATCGGCGAAGCGACAGAGCGATACGTTCAGGAGTGCCTGTCGACCGGATGGATTTCTTCCGAGGGACGATTCCTCCAGCAATTCGAGCAGTCGTGGGCCGGCTGGTGCGGAGCGGAGTACGGAGTGGCGGTTTGCAACGGCACTGCGGCGCTCGAGATCGCCTGCCAGGCACTCGATCTTCGCCCCGGCGACGAAGTGATCATGCCGAGCTTCACCATCATCTCCTGTGCTCTCGCCGTTCTCGAGGCGGGCGCCACGCCGGTCCTCGTGGACAGTGACCCGGTGACCTGGTGCCTCGACGTCGAACAGGTCCGTGCGCGGGTCACGCCGCGCACGCGCGCCATCCTCGCGGTGCACATGTACGGGCATCCGGCGGAGATGGACGCGCTGAACGCCATCGCGCGGGAGCATGGTCTCGACGTGATCGAGGATGCCGCCGAGGCCCATGGAGCTCTTTACCGCGGGCGTCGTGTGGGAGCGTTCGGACGATTCGGTACGTTCAGCTTTTATGCGAACAAGATCATCACTACCGGCGAAGGGGGCATGGTCCTCTGCCACAACCAAGCCGACGCCGAGCGTCTTCGCAGCCTGAGAAACCTCTGCTTCAAGAAGGAGCGCCGTTTCTGGCACACCGAGCTTGGCCACAATTTCAGAATGACCAACCTGCAGGCGGCCGTCGGCGTGGCGCAAGTGGAAAAAATCGACGAGCACATCCGCCGCAAGAAGGCCATGGCCGGCTATTACACCGCGCGCCTCTCCGGCTTGCGCGGCGTGCAGCTTCCGGCCGAGCTTCCTCACGTCAGCAATGTCTTCTGGATGTACGGTCTCGTTCTGGACCAGTCGTTTCCTCTCGATGCGCGGCGGTTCGCGGATGAGCTGCGAGCCGAGGGCGTGGAGACGCGGCCATTTTTCGTCGGCATGCACGAGCAACCGGTCTTCCGCGAACGCGGCCTCTTCCTCGGCGAGACGTATCCGGTGGCCGAAAGACTGGCCCGGAAAGGCTTCTATCTGCCGAGCGGTCTGACTCTGACCGAAGCGCAGATGGACCGCGTCTGCGACAGCGTCAGGAAGGTCCACGGACGCTTTGATGTCTAGTTCCGGTCTCTATGGCGCAGACTTCGCCGGGCTGTACGATCTCTTTCACGGATCGAAACCATACTCGGCGGAGGCGCGCTTCATTCGAACGATGACTCTCGAGATTCTCGGTCCCACCAAGCGGCCATTGCGGCTCCTCGATGTGGCCTGCGGTACCGGATCTCACGCCGTGGAGCTCAGCCGCTTGGGATTCGCCGTCACCGGGATCGACTCTTCCCGCGAGATGCTGCGGCGCGCGCGACGAAAAGCGCGGATGGCAAAGCGAGCCATCGCTTTCGAATGTCAGGACCTGGCGAAGTTGTCTCTGCCCGGCGCATCGTTCGACGTCGTCACCTGCCTTTTCGACTCCATCGGATATCTGCACACCGACGCACGGATCTCGCGCGCATTACGGCGTGTGCGAGACCTTCTCGAACCGGGCGGGCTGCTGTTCATGGAGGTCTGGCACGCGCCGGCCATGCTCGAGGGATTCGAGCCGATTCGCATCCGCCGCGTCCGCGGCAAGGGGGTGGAGGGGGTTCGCATCGGCGAGACGCGTCTCCGCACGGAGCGAAAGGTCGGCGAAGTCCGCTATGAGGTTTTCCATAAGAAAAAAAACGGGCCGTGGCGGCACTTTCTCGAGACACATGTCACGCGTTTCTTTATTCGTTCCGAGATCACCGATCTGCTCCGCGGCGCCGGCTTCCGGATTGACCGGATCCTCGGCGGCTACAGTGAGTCTGCCCAAGCGAACAACGACGCGTGGCATTTGATGGTCATTGCCAAACGCCGCTGAACGAGGCCAATGCTCGACTTTCTCAGATCGCTCTACAGTCGCCTGCCGGTCATTCGCGAGCTCCGGCGAAGCGCCGTCTCGCTGGAGGGTATCGCCTGGAGTCAATGGCACGCGTTGCGGGAACAGTTGACCGACTATGAGGAGCGGCTGTTGGCTTCGCCGCGGTGCGCTGATCCGAAGAACCTCAATCGTTACGAATTTCAGGTCTTTTCGCAGTTCGGCGAAGACGGGATGATCGCCGAGGTGTTTCGCCGTATCGGTTCCACGAATCGAACGTTTCTCGAAATCGGAATCGGGGACGGGACACAGAACAACACCGCGTACCTGCTGCTGCTGGGGTGGAGCGGTGGTTGGGTCGACGGGAACGAGAAATCAATTCGATTGTGCCGCGACCGGCTCCGAGGACCGATCGCGGAGAAGCGGCTCACCGTGACGCAAGCCTTCATCAAGGCGGAAAACGTCCGGGCCATCGTGGACAGCCTCGGCCTGCCCGCCGACATCGATCTCTTCTCGTTGGACATCGATCGAAACACGTATTACGTGTGGGAAGCGCTGACCCATCTGCAGCCGCGCCTCGCGGTGATTGAATACAACGCTGCGTTTCAGCCCGACGTCGAGTGGAAGGTGGAGTACGACCCCGATCTGGTGTGGAATCACACGCTCTATTTCGGCGCCAGCCTCAAGGCCCTGGAGATTCTTGGCGCGCGGCTCGGATATTCGCTGGTGGGCTGCAACCTCGCCGGGGTCAATGCGTTCTTCGTCAGGAACGACCTGTGCGGCGATCTCTTCGAAACGCCCTTCACCGCTGAAAAGCACTTCCATCCATTCAGACCATTCCTGGAGCGTCGCAAGGGGCATCCGCCATCGTTCGGAGACCGCCAGCCGCTGTAAGAGCGTCGCCATGCTCAGTGTCCGCCTGATCATCGATTCCACCAACCGGCAATGGATCATCGGAAAGATGGCGGCGCGGCTCGCGGAGAACCTCGCGACGTGGGACGTTCGTGCGGACGTCGGTGAAAACCCGCGCGTCGATGTCGACGTGAATCACTGGATGCTTTATCTGCAGCCGTGGCGGCACTACTATCCGTCGCCCGGCTTCTTCAATCCCGCCTGGAAGCCGGCTCCCACACGGCACACCGCCATGATCACGCACGTCGATGATCCGGTGAAGCTGCAGATCGTCCGCGAAGCGATGGCCAGGATTCTGGATCTGGGCATTTGTTTGTCGCGCATGACGAAGGCAGAGCTGGTGGCGGAAGGGGTGGACCCGGGCCGCCTGACCTACATCAATCCCGCTCACGACGACCTCATCAAGCCGCGCCGGATCGTCATCGGCATTACCAGCCGCCTCTATGGCGACGGACGAAAAGGGGAGGACGTAATCGTGCAGGCGGCGGAGTCCACGCGCCTCGATGCCTTTCGTTTCGAGATCATCGGCGAGGGGTGGGACGACGTGGCGGCCGTTCTGCGGCGCGCGGGGGCTGAGGTGGATCTCGCGCCGGACGGCGGATATGAGCGCATCCTTGAGCGCCTGCCGGCCTTCGACTATTACCTCTATGCCGGATGGGACGAGGGCTCCATGGGCACGCTCGACGCGCTGGCGGCCGGCGTCAAGACGATCGTGACGCCGCAGGGATTTCATCAGGACCTGAAGGAGGGCATTACGCACCTCTTCCGGGATGCGCGAGAGTTGAGCGATGTGCTGCGCTCGATCAGCGATGAGCGCCGGACGCGCCTGAACAGCGTCAAAGAACTGACGTGGGGAGAGTACGCGAGGAAACACGCGCTCGTGTGGCGCGCGCTGGTGGAGGGACGCCAGAGCGAGATTCCGCGATTGACGGCCGAGCGACCGGCGGACGCCGGGGAGGCGATCCGTTCGTCCGACCTGTCGGACGCGGCGCGCCGTCGTCGTCGCCGTTTTCTGAAGAGCGAGCTGTGGAAGTTCTTTCTCGAAAGCAGGCGATTCTGGCTGCGCGGGAAGCTCTCGCGCGCCAAGCAATGGATTCTGCGCCGGCCGACCGTGAGGTGATGGCGCGGATGGGAACGAGTGCTCCGCGCCGCGTCCTCTTTCTGACGCAGACGCATAATGTCTGGGGCGGCATGGAGCAGTGGCTCCACAACTTCACCTTCTGGCTGCAGAACAACGGCCATTGGGAGGTCCGCGTCGGCCTCGCGCGCGGCAGGCGCTTCAATGACCCCGATCGCTACCTTCGCGCGCACCCGCACATCACTCCGATGATCATCGATGCGCGCGTCGGAACCCCCTCGGCACGCGTGAGCGGAATCGTGCGCGCCATCGAGGATTTCGATCCCGACATCATCGTCCCCATCGCCACCGGCGCCGTATTCGACGCGGTGTCCCTGGCGAAGGCGAACGGATCGAGAGTGCGGTTCCTGCAGCCCAATCGAGCCCTCGTCCCCGAGCTGATGGCGAACGTGCTCGACCGGTGGGAGATCGTGGACGGCGTGGTCTCGATCAGCAGACTGTTTCATCGTTTCTTTCAGGAGGAGCTGCCCGCGGAGCGGGATCGGCTGCACTACGTGCGCCACGGCGTTCGACCGCCGGCGGTTGCCGGCCACGATCGGTCGCGTCTCGAACATGCGGCATTGCCCTTACGCGTCGGCTTCGTCGGCCGCATCGAGCCCGAGATGAAGCGCATCTTCGATCTTCCTCCGCTGATCGAGGCGCTCAGCAGCTCGGGGGCGAACGTCGAGATCCATCTCTTCGGCAGCGGCCCGGCGGAGGGGGAGCTTCGCGCTCGGCTGGCGGAGATCAAGGTCCCCGTGACGTTTCACGGCTACAAGTCGCAGCAGGCGCTCTACGCGGAGGCGTATCCCGTATTGGATGTGGTGCTGCTCTTTTCCGGCGCCGGTGAAGGGACGCCGAACGCGATCTGCGAAGCGATGCAGCACGGTGTGGTCCCGGTGATCTCGCGTTATCCCGGACAGGCTGGAGAGCGCTTCGTCATCCACGAGCGGAACGGTTTCACCTTTCCGGTCGGCGACGTTGCCGCGGCAGCGGCGCATGTCAAACGGCTGGCAGGCGATCGACGGCTTCTCGAGCGCATGTCAGAGCAAGCGCGGCACGATGTGGAATCAGACACGGACGTTCGCATGCATGGCGACTGGCTGGCGATCTTCGACAAAACGATGGCCCTTCCGCAGAAGCGCCCGCAGGCGCGCCGAACGGCGCCAGGCTCCGGCCGGTTGAATCGGGTTCTCTCTCCCGCGGTTGCCGATCGCGTGCGCGGCCTCTTCGGACGCCATTTCCTCCACCCGGACGGGTGGAGCGAATGGCCCGGCTCCGAGGCCGCCGCGCCGGAGCGCATCACTTCGATTGAAGAGCACCTCCGGCGGATCGACGAGGACGAACAGCGTCGCGCCTATGGCCGGGCCTCATAGCGCCGCCGCTATACTGGGCGCCCTTGAAACGCGCTTCGATCGTCGTCACGACCATCTTCGAGCCGCGGTTCCTGGATGGCTACTTGGCCAACCTCGAGAATCACGGCCGCGTCGACGCCACCGACCTCCTGGTCGTCATCGATCGCAAGACGCCCCCCTCGGTGGCGGCGGCATGCGCCGAGGCCGCGCGGCGAGGCTTCCGCGTGGAGTGCCCGACGCTCGAGGAGCAGGAGCGGTTCCTGGCGAAGTTTCCGTCGATGCGCGATCGCATTCCGTATGACAGCGACAACCGGCGGAACGTCGGATTCCTGATGGCGCTCGACCGCGGCGCGGATCTGCTCATTTCCATCGACGACGACAACTTCTGCCTGGAGGGCTCCGACTTTGTCGGCGAGCATGAGGTGGTCGGGGAGGAGCGGCTGCTCGAGGAGATCGAGAGCAGCGACGGCTGGCTGAACATCGGCACGGCGCTCCACACAGCCGACGATCGAGGCGAGATCTATCCGCGCGGCTTTCCTTACTTCGCGCGCCAGAAGCCGAGGGAGCTGGTTGCGCAGCGCGCGCGCCGCGCGCGCGTGGCGATGAACGCCGGGCTGTGGCTGAGCGATCCGGATGTCGACGCTATCAGCCGCCTGGCGCTCGCTCCCCGCGTGGTGGCCGCGACTCCCCAGCCGCGCTTCCTTGGATGGCGCGCCTGGTCGCCCATCAACAGCCAGAACACCGCGGTGGCGCGCGACGCCGTCTCTGCCTACTACTACGTCCGGATGGGCTTCTCGCTTGGCGGGCTGTCGATCGACCGCTACGGCGACATCCTCAGCGGCTATTTCTGCGCCAAGTGCGTGAAGGCGCGCGGCGAGGCGATCCGCGTCGGCTCGCCGATCGCCGATCATCGGCGTACGCCGCACAATCTCTTCAAGGACCTCTATCACGAGCTCGCCGGAATCGTGCTGCTCGACGACCTGCTGCCGTGGCTGATCGAGACGCCCCTGACTGGCGGGAGCTATCTCGAGCTCTACGCGAATCTCGCCGAGCAGATCGAGCAGCGGGCGGCGGCGTATCGCGGCTTCATCTGGGATCAGGGTGGCGGCGAGTTCCTTCGCCAGACCGCGGGACACATGCGCGCCTGGACCGGGGCGGTGCGGACGATCGGCTGATGCGGCCGCTGGTCTCCATCGTCATTCCCAGCTACAACCAGGGGAAGTACATCCGCGAGAGCATCGACTCGATCCTCGCGCAGGACTATCGGCCGCTGGAGGTCTTGGTGATCGACGGCGCCTCGAACGACGAGACCGTGGAGGTGCTGCGCGGTTATGCAGGGCGCGCGGAGCTCCGCTGGTGGTCGGAGCCGGACCAGGGGGTTGTAGACGCGGTGAACAAGGGGCTGGCTCGGGTGGCGGGCGCCATCGTCGCCATCCAGAGCTCCGACGACGCGTACGCCCCCGGCGCGATCGCCGCGGCCGTGGCCGCCTTCGCCGATGACGTGGTCATGGTCTACGGCGACGTGGAGTACATCGACGCGCAGGGGAAGGTGATCGACTGCACCAGCTTGCCGCCATTCGATCTCGCCGCCTACGTCGGGAAGCGAGTGTTCATTCCGCAGGCGTCGGCATTCTTCACCCGCGCGGCGATGATCGCGGCCGGCGGATGGCGCGACGACATCAGCTACGCCGCCGACGCCGAGTTTTATCTGCGCATCGCCGCGCGCGGCCGGGTGACGAAGCTCGACGCGATCCTCGGCCTCTATCGCTATCACCAAGAGCAGCGCGATCGCGCCGGCGAGCGTGTGGCGCGCGACTGGGAGAAGGCGGTGACGCGCTGGCTGGAGGAAGCGAACGCCTCACCGGAACTGCGCCGCCGCGCGGCGATCGGAATCCACCTCACGCGCGCCCACTACATGAGCGACGCGCGGTGGCCCGCCCGCACGCGCGCGCTCTACCGCGCCGTGCTCATGCAACCGTCTCTGATCTTCGAGGCCGACTTTCCGACGCGTGAGCTCATCCCAGGGCGCACACCGATCTGGCGGCTGCTCTCGCGCATCAAGCGCGCGTTCGGCTTTCGCCCTCGCGGGTAACGACGCCGCGCACGATTTCGCGGATCTACTCAACGCGCTACCGCGATTCGAGGTAGGAATCACGCGGCGCCGTCACTCCTATGGTGATGCGAATCGCCGCCACTTTCGCTCGGGGCGGCTCCGGTTCATATCGAGTATCTGTTTACCGCTTGAACAGCTCGGCGACAGAGGCTGGGTGTGTGAGGGCGCAAACAGCGATTGCGATTCCGTCGGCGGCGCGTTTGCGCGCGGTATGAAGGACGGTCATGAGGATTTCTTGGGTCCTGGCACCTCAGGGGAGTTATTCCCGCCGCTGATCTTGCGATTCACCACCGCCGCGATCCGCCGATCCTTGTCCTCTTCCGCAGCCACCCACCACTCCCGCACCCAAGTTTAACTCATCCTGCCGCTTCGGACGGTAAACAGATACACCGGATTTAGCGCCGCACCCGCATCGCCGCAGCCGGCAGGGGTCGCCATCACGTTCACCGCCACGGCGACGGCATATGTTGCGCCACCGCAGTATCGCTTCGAGCGGCAGAATAGCGGCACCTGGTCGGTCGTGCAAGCCTATAGCGCCACGAGCACGTACGCCTGGACGCCGGGCGCCGCGGACGTCGGCGACCACGCGGTCCGAGTCTCCGTCAGAAATGCCGGGTCACTTCTCGATTTCGAAGATACGCAGACGATGCCCTACACTGTGAGCGGCGGCTCGGGAATGCTGGTCAATCCCGCGGGACGCATTTTGCTCGCCCTCCGGCGGATGGTCCACCGCACCCCACCGCCGGTATCGTTGGCGGCCGGTTTCCAACTCGTCGTGCATCCGACTTCGGGCGCAACCGTGAGCCGCTACTCCCTCTATACTCCGGAGCTGAACCTCATGGCGGAGACCGAAACGACAACTGCCTCGGCGCCTGCCCTTGCGTACGA